>Ga0111168_144_pt1 | contig 9367 bp, 9 predicted proteins | sample DeeMarSeWOR28_12_FD_80261 | JGI IMG/M metagenome (GOLD analysis project Ga0111168, IMG submission 80261) | Crenarchaeota group-1 archaeon SG8-32-3 | reverse complement strand
GATCTGGCTTCAGGAACGATTTTTGGATCTGCAGAAAGAACGCCGCTCGTTTCCTTTACCAGTATCACCTCGTCTGCGTCTAGGCACTTAGCCAGCACTAATGCGGTGGTGTCACTTCCGCCTCTTCCGAGACTGGTTGTTCTGCCGTTTAGGTCTTTGCCTAAGAAGCCGCAGACCACAGGTATTGCCTCGCCAAGCAACGGCACTATGAATTTCTTCGCCCGCTCGGTAGTTTTCTCAATGTCAGGTTTTGCGTTGTGGAAGTTGGAGTCAGTTATCAATGGCCAATTATGATTACACGGGTCTATGAGTTCCGCTTTTATACCTCGGGCTCTAAGGGCAGAGCAGAAGAACCGGGCACTGAGTCGTTCGCCCATGGATATTAGCTCCGCGTAATCTGAGTCACTTACTTCTCCTATCTGCGAAGTTATATTGAGAAGATTGTCCGTTGTTTTGCCCATGGCTGACACAACTACTATTATTTCTTTAAATTTCGCGTCTGCTACCATGCGGGCTGCCTGCGCCAATTTTTCGCCTGTAGCGAGATCGGCGCCTCCGAACTTTATAACTACACGCCCGCACATCGTGCGTCACCTTTAGGATAGACCTAGCACATCTTCCATGCTGAAGATTCTGGGTTGAATTTGGTGGCTTATCCATTCCGCCGCCAACACAGCACCCTGCGCGAACACACTGCGTGAGAAAGCGGTGTGTTCTATGCGAAGCATTTCGTATGATCCGGCCACAATTAGGTCGTGGATTCCTGGAACACCGCCTGCGCGCAAAGCTGCAATTTCAAGTTCTTCAGGTTGTCTTGGGCTGATGCCTTTTCTGCCGTATACCGTTTGAGTGTAACCACGAACCTCTGTGATTATTTGACCTAGTTTTTTAGCAGTGCCGCTGGGCGAGTCCTTTTTGCCGGTGTGGTGGATTTCACTTATGCTGAACGTGTATTCTTCTGGAAAAGACTTAAGCGCTTGGGCGAGTTTGAAAAGAATGTTGACGCCAACAGAGAAGTTTGGTGAAAAGACAACTGGGATTCTGCCCTGAACCGTGTCACGAAGCTGGCGATCTTGTTCTTCAGTGAAGCCTGTTGTACCCAAGACAATGCGTTTGCCCAATTTACCGACAGCGGGAATGTTTTGCACTTCGGCTACTGGTGCAGTGAAAGTCACGTAAACGTCTGCGACTCTGGCGGCTTCGATTATTTTGTCAGAGCCAACAATTAGGGTGTCGGAGTCGCATATGCCTAGTTCACGGAGGGTTCTCCCTATGAAAGGATTGCCTTCAGCTTCGACTGCGCCGATTATCTGATGATTTTTAGCTAGGGCCTCGCGGATGACGGCCATTCCCATTCTGCCTGCAGCGCCCGCTACACACAGCTTAAGCATAGATAAGTCCCTGCCAAAACCGTTCGTTGTACAAACGTTCTCGTAGATCTACCGAGAAGAAATCTGCTATAGGCTGCAGTATCGCAGGGTTGGTTTCGTAAACCTTCCGAGCGCTTGAGAGTACTATTTCGATACCAGCTTTCGTCATTTTTCCTAGAGGTTGCCTGCAAGGACCTGAGGCCATACCTAAAACGTTCATTAGGGTCTTGAAAGCCAATGGGTTGCGGGCTTTACAGGTCACTGATCCAAACTGTGTACGTTCCAGTGTTTTGACTGTGACTATGCTGAATAGCGGTTTAAGGGCGGCGTAGAGCTTGTTCGCTTCTTCTGTTCTGTGAGCGAGCAACGCTTGAGTTAAACTCTGAACTGCTCTCGGGGCGATGTTTGAAGCAACAGATATTGCGCCAACCGCCGCGATGTCAGGCGCTGTCATCATGTTAAAGGTTTGGTCGTCGTCGCCTGAGAGAATTGCGAAGTTGCTCCCGCAAAGCTTGCGTGTTAATCGCATGTTATCAAGGTTGCCTGTAGCTTCTTTGACTGCGCTTACGTTCGGATATTGCTGGTGCAGAACCGCCAAATCCTGAGGGTAAAGCTGAGTGCCCGTTCGGCCTGGGATAACATAGGGAATAACCTGAACTTCGGGAAATCTGCTTGCGACTGGTTCAACGTATTCTTTGCGTATCTCCAGTGAGCTAGGACCATTATAGTACGGGTCAACGAGCAAAACGCATTTTACGCCTATATCGGCAGCGTGTTCTGTGCCGTCAATGGTTTCTTGGGTGCTGTTGCTACCTGTGCCCGCTATGGTTAAGCCTTTGCTTCCAGTGTATTCATGGACTTTTTCGATTACTTTGTTGTGTTCATTCCAATCTAAAGTTGGACTTTCTCCTGTTGTACCGACAGCCAGAATGCCGCTGACGCCTTCTCTGATTTGAAATTCAATCAGTCTTTGTAACCCTTCATAGTTAACTTGGTGGTTTGGGGTCATTGGGGTTATGAGCGCAGTGTAACAACCACTAAACATTGCCATTTTGCAATACCTCATTATGGGGCTAACAATCAGCGATTGATTATTTAAGGTTTTCCGTTTTTACTAAAAAATCTACGAATAACGTAAATAAATTCTGTGTTTAGAGTGAAATTTGTAGTCATTTCTCGATTTGCGAACAAAACTCCCAAAGAAATAAAACCAAAACCTGAAAAACCCTTTAAAATTCTCAGCTATAAAATAAGTTAAGATGAATCTCTGCCAAGCAATATCGCCACACAAATCACATTTAGATTCAAATGGCAAATTTAATGCATAAACCAATAGTATGGATCTATCCATACCGCCGCTTGCAGAACTATAAAAAAGGTGTTACGACCTTGGCAAACGTTTGAGAGCAACCGAAAAGCGCTGAATTGTCAGCATAGCTTATAACTGACCTCAAAGATTACTATGTCAGGAGAATTTTATTATGACAAAAACCGACGAGAATTTGAAAGCAGCGTTTGTAGGTGAATCTCAAGCTAATAGGCGATACTTGGCTTTCGCCAACAAAGCTGAACAAGAAGGTTTTATGCAAGTCGCCAAGCTCTTAAAAGCAGCAGCAGAAGCCGAAACGGTGCACGCTATGAACCATCTGAGAATAACTGGTGAAATAAAATCAACTTTGGACAACCTGGATACTGCGGTTTCAGGGGAAACTTTTGAGTTTAATGAGATGTATCCTGAGTACATAAAAACCGCAAAACAAGAGGGAAATAAGCAAGCTGCATGGAGTTTTGATGTGGCAAACCAAGTAGAGCAGATACACGCCAAATTATATAAAAAGGCGATCGATGCGTTGAAGAACAAGAAGCTATTGGATAAAGTAGACTACTACATATGTAGCGTTTGTGGAAACACTGTTGAAGGTTCAGCACCCAACAAATGACCAATATGTGGGGCTCCAAAAGAAAAATTCTTTAAGCCTACCTAAAACCGCAAAATCAACCACACACCTGTTTTTCACCTGTTTCTTTTCGGTAATGTTAATGGTTTAGTCTTTCAAAAAAGTCATATCACACGCAGCTAAACACGATAGTCCAACTCGACAACAAACTACAGCGTTATTCTCTCTTGTTTTGAAGAGTCTCAACTTTCGAAAATACTAATTTCAGTAGCAGACGTTTATAAGATTGCAAATGGTCTCTATTTAGCATCGAGAGGATTAAAGAAATGGAAAAATGGGAATGCAGCGTATGCGGCTATGTGTACGATCCGGAACTCGGAGATCCAAAGCACGATGTGCCTGCAGGGACTTCCTTCGAGCAACTGCCTGAAAATTGGACTTGCCCAGTTTGTGGAGCCCCGAAAAGTGAGTTTGTAAAACAGCAATAAAAGCCCAACACGTTAGTCACATAGCTATTCTTAAAAACCTTATATCATCTTTTGAACAACAACTGTTTGGATTAGCTATGTTTTTTAGCAAAATTAAAAAGAGAGATGGAAGAATCGCTGAATTTGACCAAGACCGAATCAAAGATGCTGTTCACAAAGCCTTTCTAGCTGTTGAACTTGGAGACGGCGAAAAAGCCCTGATTGTGACAATAGAAGTTGTCAAGCGCTTGGAAGAGGCATTCATGGAAAAAATGCCCTCAGTTGAAAAGGTGCAGGACATGGTTGTCGAGGTTCTAAAGGAAAAGGGATACGGAAAAGTCGCACAGGAATATCAGGATTTCAGGAACAAAAAGGAAGAACTTAGAAACTTAAGAGACATGCTCGGAATAGAACCCAAACTAACAGTGAACGCACTTGAAGTTTTGAAGGCGAGGTACCTGCTTAGAGACGAAAACGAAACCCTCATAGAAACCCCAACACTCCTCTTCAAACGCGTTGCCAACGCCATCGCTAAAATTGATCGAACTTATGGAGAAGAGCCACAAGCCAGCGAAAAAAACTTCTACCAAATGATGGCAAAACTCGAATTTCTCCCCAACACGCCAACCCTTTTCAACGCTGGAACGGACATAGGACAACTATCCGCCTGCTTTGTCCTACCAGTCCACGACTCACTTGAAGGCATATTCAACGCCGTAAGAAATATGGCCTTAATCGAGCAGACTGGTGGTGGAGTCGGCTTTAACTTTTCAAGTCTAAGGCCAAAAGGCGATATTGTCAGATCAACCAAAGGTGTTGCTTCGGGTCCGGTGAGTTTTATGCGCATTTTTGACACTTCAACTGAGGTGATTAAGGCTGGTGGAAAGCGCAGAGGTGCCATGATGGGGATTCTCGATGTGGACCATCCTGACGTGTTGGACTTTATAGTTGCTAAGCAGAACCCGAAAATACTGTCGAACTTTAATGTTTCAGTTGCCATTACCGACAAGTTTATGCAAGCTGTTGAATCCGATGAAGCCTATTGGCTAGTCAATCCGCGGAATAGTGAGAGGGTGAAGCAACTCAAAGCTCGAGAAGTCTGGGATTTGATAATGCATTCTGCTTGGGCAAGCGGAGATCCAGGAGTTGTTTTTATTGATGAGATTAACAGGCATAATCCTACGCCAGAATTTGGGCGGATAGAATCCACGAATCCTTGTGGTGAACAACCTTTGTTGCCCTACGAATCCTGCAATCTGGGTTCGATTAATCTTTCACGTATGGTTGAGGAAGGGAAGATAATTTGGAGAAAGTTGCGGGAAACGGTGCGGAATGCGGTTCATTTTTTGGATAACGTGGTGGACGCGAACATTTATCCGCTCAAGGAAATCGCTGCGATAACGAGAGCTAACCGCAAGATAGGTTTGGGCGTTATGGGTTTTGCGGACATGCTGATTATGCTTGATGTGCCATACGATTCGCCAGAAGCGTTAAATCTTGGTGAGCAGGTTATGCGTTTCGTTGAGGAAGAAGCGCACAAGAAATCGCGGGAAATTGGAGAATCACGTGGTTGTTTCCCAAACTTCGAACGGAGCATCTGGAAGGAACATTATAGTGCTTTCAGGAACGCAACTGTGACCACTATTGCACCTACGGGAACCATAAGCATCATCGCAGGTTGCTCTTCGGGGATTGAGCCGTTGTTTGCGATTTCGTTTATGCGGAAGGTGTTAAGTGGTGCTAGGTTATTTGAGACTAATGCGTTGTTTGAGAAAGTCGCCAAGGCAAGGGGCTTCTATAATGCAAAGCTTCTGGAGGATATAGCCCGAACTGGTTCGGTTCAGAAAATTGCGGGTGTGCCAGACAAGGCCAAGCGGTTGTTTGTAACGGCTTTGGATATTGATCCAATTTGGCATGTTAAAATGCAAGCTGCTTTTCAGAAGTTCACCGATAACGCGGTTTCGAAGACGGTTAATTTGCCGAATACTGCAAAGGTGGAGGATGTGAGAAAGATTTACGACTCAGCTTGGCGGCTCAAGTGCAAAGGAGTGACCGTATTCAGGTATGGGAGCAAGCCTGAACAGGTTTTGTACATTGGCGAGGTTAAGGGTAAAGAGGGGAAATTTGTTTCAGCGCAGTCTGAGTATGCTGGTGGTTGCCCAACACAGAATTGTCCATTTCCAGCATAAGAGGTGACGGAACGAATGGGATACGTTTACTTGTACACTGGAACTGGCGGAGGAAAAACGGCCAACGCGATTGGATTGGCTTTGCGGTCGGTGGGTCATAACAAAAGTGTTGTGGTAATTCAATTTTTCAAGTGGCGAACCGACATTGGAGAATACCTTATCAAGGGCAGGCTTGCGCCTTACTACGAGATTTACCAGTTCGGCAGGGAAGCGTGGCTTGGTGAGAAAGACAAAACTACGGAGTTTGCTGGGAAGAAGTTCATGGTTGAATGCTTCAAAAGCCAAGACAAGGAGCTTGCCAAGAGAGGACTTGACTTCGCAAGAAAAATTATGCGAGAGAAAAAGCCGCATTTGCTTGTGCTGGACGAAATTGCCTTGGCTGCTTACTGGAAACTGCTGGACACTAAAGAAGTGCTAGCCTTGCTAGATAATGTGCCTGACGAAACGACTGTGGTCATGACAGGACGATTAGCGCCTAAAGAACTTGCGGACAAGGCAGATTTCGTTAACGTGGTTGAGCTGGTTAAGATGCCTGAAGATTTCAAGTTGACCGAAGGAATTCAATATTGAAATCAAGCGATAACTCCTGGCGCGTGGTAAATCTTATACCCTTTATATCTATGGCTTGAAATGAAGCTTGGAGTGGCACAGGTTTTCCCGGTTCACCATTGATTTTTCAAAGATATCGATAGAAAATTCAAGCGTCAAGCTTTGATTTTCATGGCTATCTGCCGTCCGAACTCGAAGCACTTCTTTAGGTCTTTTTGTTCTGGAACGTACTTCACTTCTACGCTTTGTTCGTGCACTTCGAAGCCTGCTTTTTGTGCCATCTCAATCATTCCTCTCACTGCACCGCCTCCCCAGCCGTAAGACCCAAAGAAACCCCACAGTTTGCCTTTAGGTTTTAAGCCTGTTGCGTAAGTGAGGAAAGAGCCCAGAGTGGGAAACATGCCGTTGTTAAGCGTCGGCGAACCTACAACCACGGCTTTGGCGTCTAAGATTTCGGTCATAGCTTCCGTGCGATTTGTAGCCTGAAGCTTCAAAAGTTTCACGTCGATGCCTTGGCTAGCTATGCCTTCCTCTATTGCTCGTGCCATCTTGTCAGTGCTGCCCCACATAGTGTCAAAAACTATGACCACTCTTTTCTTTGAAACGCCTGAGCTCCAGTCCGAGTAGGCCTTAATTATCTTCGAGGGGTCGGACCGCCAGATTATGCCGTGGCTTGGCGCTATAACCTCAATAGGTATGCCCATTTTGGTCACTTCTTCCAGCTTGCGCGCAATGAGTGATGCGAGGGGCATCAAAATATTCGCGTAGTAGATTTTGGCTTCCTCCATCAGAACATGAGCTTCCACTTCATCGTCAAACCGCTTTGAACTGGCAAAATGCTGACCGAAAGCGTCGTTTGACATAAGAATTCTGTCTTCTACTACGTACGTGAACATGCTGTCCGGCCAGTGCAGCATAGGTGCCTCAACGAATTGTAGCGTTCGTTTTCCGAGCTTTAGTTGATCCCCTGTCTTAACAGTTTCGATGCTGAAGTCTGAGCCGTAGTGTTCGATTATTGCATCTTTTCCTCGTTGAGAAGCGATTATGGTGGCGTTTTTTGCGCACTTAGCCATCACGGGCAGGCTGCTTGAGTGGTCCATTTCCACGTGGTTTACTATTATATAGTCTATTTTCAGGGGGGCTACGATTTGGGTGATTTTGCTGATAAGTTCGTTGGAGAATTCATGTTTCACGGTGTCGACAAGCGCCGTTTTTTCGTCTTCAATCAGATAAGCGTTGTAGGTGCTTCCTCTCTTGGTGACGTAGCTGTGGAAATTGCGTATATTCCAGTCGACAACGCCTACCCAGTTTATGCCTTTCGCCAAAGATATCTTAACCATATCACTTTCACTCTTTCACAGTTTTCAGATTATATTTTATTCTAACGCCGGCTTTTTTTAAGAGTATGTCGACAGGGCAGTTTTTCACGGTTAAATCGTGAAGCCTTTGAATTCTGTCCGCAGACGCTTCTGCATCGATGTAAATATTGAATGTTTCTTCGGTTATGGTGCCTGCCTCGTCTGTTTCCACGGCTTCAACCCTAACAGTTAAATCTTTTAGGGGAATTCGCATTTTTTTAGCGGTTGACGCACAGATAGTTACATAGCAGCCGGCGTGGCTCATCACGCAAATTTCGAGCGACGTAGGTCCCAAACCGGTTCCCAAATCTGGAGGCAAATCAACTACTACAGAGTGAGAACGTCCATCGTCAAGGACTATTTGGAAACCTTTGATCAATTTCGCTCTTGCATTAATCTTCATCAAGTTTTCAACTCCAAAGCGATTGATTCACTTTAGCTTTGTTTTCCACGTGTTTGCAGCTCCATTTCTCAAAACCAGTAAAAATCCCATACTCGTAAGCTCTTATATGGATTTCGTCTAAAGCAATACCGGCACGGAAAAAACATGATAAAGCGCTCATAAAGATAATATGTGAGAAAAACTCATTATTGATGAAGCCAAGATTCATCTTGACCTGAAATTTGACAGATGTTTTGGAGGTTGGAAAGATGAGTTTGATACCTGACGACAAGAAGGAACTACTAACAAACGAGTTTAAAGCGAAACTGGAAAATCCCGTGAAAATCTTAATGTTCACCCAAGAAATCGAGTGCAGATTCTGCTCGGACACGCGGCAACTCGCCCAAGAGCTTGCAGTTTTGAGTGACAAGATAAAGTTTGAAGTTTACGATTTCGTTGCTGACGCTAGTAAAGCCAAAGAATACGGAATCGACAAGATTCCCGCACTGGCAATTATTGGCAAAAAAGATTACGGCGTAAGAATATACGGCATACCCTACGGTTACGAGCTTCAAACCTTAATAGACGCTGTAATCAACGTCTCAAAGGGCAAAACAGACCTCACGGACAAAACGAAGAAGATTCTCGCCGAAGTGACAGCCCCAGTACACATTCAAGTTTTCGTCAGCTTGACTTGCCATCACTGCCCTATAGCTGCGTCGATTGCACACAAGCTGGCCATTGAAAGCGACTTAGTGCGGACGGATGTCATAGACGGCTCAGAGTTCCCGCAGCTAGCCCAAAAGTACGCTGTCATGGGTGTTCCGAAAATAATAATAAACGAAAAAACCGAGTTCGTTGGAGCCTTCAATGAGGACCTGTTTGCAGAATACGTGCTTTTAGGCGAGTATTAAATGGATATGTCAGACATAGACCAACGAAACACTAGTGAAACTCTTTCACTTATCTTCCTTTATAGCAAAGACTTCATGGAACGTGTAATCCGCAACCTGATAAATGACCCATGCTTCTGCCAGTCCTGCGGGCTCTACTGCGAATCCTGCAAGTACAACGTATATAGCTTCGTACGTAACGTCCGCGCTGCCATACAATTTCCTGACCCAGCCGAGCTACCAGCATTTATCGACAATCCT
>Ga0111168_145_pt1 | contig 9497 bp, 8 predicted proteins | sample DeeMarSeWOR28_12_FD_80261 | JGI IMG/M metagenome (GOLD analysis project Ga0111168, IMG submission 80261) | Crenarchaeota group-1 archaeon SG8-32-3 | reverse complement strand
TATCTTAAAAATTCTAACAAGAACGTTGTCAGACTGCGCATTGCCAACTTGTCCTATGACGATAGCTGAGACTTTTGGAACGGGTGACCCATGGATTAACGGATAAACAGAAACACGTTTGCTCAGTAGATCCATTAACGCGCGACCAACAATCTTAGAGTATATTACACCTTCTTTCACATATGTTCCAGAATCCGGAATGAACTCTTCAATGACACCTAGGCGCTCCCCAGGCAAAACTAAAGTGCCGCTTTTTTGTCCAGATGCTTTCTCATTCATGCTGTTTCCCTTTATTGCTAAATATAAACGATACAGAGGGGTTCTCTGAACGGGTATATCCTAAGTTTCTATGCTTCTCAATAAACCTTTTGATTACACAGATGCAAAAACAGCGCTACAAAACAATCATTTCCGCCGCTCTTGCTTCTTTATTAAGTAAAGGTCAACCACAAAATCATGTTTCATTTTGATGTGGAAATCAAACATTCGCGGAATAGTCATAAGCATAGCATAAACTGCTTTAACCACGCCACTATGGCTCTCAACAAACTTCTCAATAAACGGAGAAGGCTCAACCTGCACCAGTCCACTAGGGTTTGCCTTGAGCTGCCGTATCAACTGCTTGTCCACACACGGGTGATTATGAAGCGAGTAAACCACGTTACCAACCTCCAAAGCCTTTTCCAAAAATTTTCGATCTGCAGCACGCTTTTGCACGCCAAAAGGAGGATTCTGCAACACAGTATCAAAGTTACCCGTTACCGCGCTAATGTCGGCGAGGACCCATTGAACACGTGTTTTTGGCCTTGATTTGTCCGAGTTATAAGAAGCGGTTATTATGGATGTTTTATCTATATCGACGCCTACTACAAATTGTGCGCCTAAGTAAGAAGCTGCCAATGCAAGCCTACCAGTGCCGCAGCCTAAATCTAAGACAGATTTGTCAACGATGTCGCCGTTTGTATAAGCGGCTATGTAGAGCATGTTCGCGGCAACTACTTCCGAGACCGTGTACTGCTCAAGACCTACTTTAGGAGAAGGCTGGGACTTGATCTGAGATAGAAAGAGTTCTAACTCTAATTTTCGAATAAGCCGTTTCTGAGTAGTGTTTCCCATGAAGTTTCGCCAGCTACCACCATAAATTCGTTAAGGGTTAGAACTGGTTTGCGGAATTTCGAGGGAGCTTCAAGAGATATCCGCGGGCACGCAGTGTTCACGTATGCGTCTACGGATGGAAACTCCATCAATGTTTCTGGTGAGAGTTCCCTAACTGCAAAGAGGAAAGCTGCTTTCCCGTTTTTCTCAGCAATTCCTTTGATTTTAATCGCTTCCTCAAAACGTTTTTGCCCTAGTTTCAAACCGATTAACACACCAAAGTTTTTGGCGCGTTTAGCTTCTTCGATGCAAGCCCATCGTTGTTTAAGCACTTTCTGTGCCGCTTCATTTATAGAGTAAGCCCTGTTTTCGTAGGGGTCTGCTATTATGGTGGGCTACTGATCTGACGTTGCTGTAATCGCAGCCAATCACCTGCCCCGAGTAAGTTACCCGTCCAGCATCCCCCACCACCACCGTCTTTCCAGCCCGTACAAGGATCGTTCTAGCCTCATCGAGAGTGTGCACATGCTGCACCGTGGTCGCTAAGCCAATTTTGTTATATTTACTCAGCAGTAGAACGGCTTTTTCGAGGACCTCAGCGACTGGCACTGTTGCCCTAGCTTCAACGTAAAAAGTTGTAACTTGCTCATGCTTCAGCAGTTTCGAATGACCAAAATGCACTATGAGGTCTATTCCTAAACTTTTAGCTTCAGAAGTAGCCAAGTCGCAAGCGCCGTAGCAGGGATCAGCTGAGATTATAGGAAGGGCACCTGTTTTTTCGATGATCTTGGCTAATCGTGGACCCTCAGGTTTCAAGCCTTGGGGTATCTGCAGCAGAACACGTTTTGCACTGAGCTTGGCGATTTCCTGTTTTATTCGCTCTTCCTCGAAATCGAACCCTTTCATACTTATCCGCCTACCGAATAGTCGTGTGTAGAGTGTTAATAGAAAGAGGAAAAAGCAAGGTTTGGATTGCTTGCGGTTCTATAACGTTATGGCGTCCATTCCCAGTCGGGGGTTGGCTTTTTGAGGGGGCGTCCGGCGGCTAACGCAGCCTGCTCTGCGAGGCGTTCCAGAATTATTTTCTGTTCTATGCTTGCAACATGCTTTTTCGTGGCTAAGACAGCGTCGTTGTTTACAGAAATGCTGTCTATTCCAGCGCGGACAAGAAACTCTGCGAAGTCTGGAAGGTTTGATGGTCCTTCACCGCATATTGAGACTGTACAACCGTTCTCGTGAGCTGCTTTTATCAAGTGAGCAATTATCCTTTTCACTGCAGGTTCTCTTTCATCGAAGTAGCCCATTTGACCTAACCTTTCAGAGTCTCTGTCAATCATGAGAACGCCCTGAGTCATGTCGTTTGAGCCTATGGAGAACCCGTCAACAAGTTTGGAAAACTCGTCTGCCATTATGCCTAAGGAAGGAGTTTCTGCCATCAACCAAACTTTGAAGTCGCGATTCCGCTCTAGCTCTTCTTCCTTCATTATCTCGAGAACCTGTTTCGCTTCCCAAAGTGTACGCACCATAGGAAGCATAACCCAAACGTTTTTCAAACCCCATTCCGTCCGGCATTTCTTGATAGCTTGGCATTCAAGCCTGAAGGCCTTCTGGTACCATTTGCTGATATAGCGGCTGCATCCTCGCCAACCAAGCATTGGATTCTCTTCAACGATTTCGTATTTATCTCCGCCTTTTAGCTCTCGGTACTCGTTCGTTTTGAAGTCACTTAAACGCACGACAACAGGACGCGGTTGAATGGCTCTTGCGACTGTTGCTACACCTGCTGCCAGTTTATCTACGAAATCTTGGCTTTTCCCAGTATCAACAAAATTCAGCGGGTGTTCACCTATCGCGCTAGCCAGAATGAATTCAGTACGCATTAACCCTATACCCTCGAAGGGCAAGTTCTTGTAGTCTTCAATTTTTTCTGGAACACCGAGATTCATGTAAATTTTTGTAGCTGTTACAGGCGCGGAGTCTGCAACAACTGCTACTGCAGCCTGAGCAGATGCCTCTGTGGCTTCTCGTAAAATGCCTTCGTAAATCATTCCGTTTCTTGAATCAACAGTGTATTCACTACCAGTTTTCAAGACCTCAGTTGCGGTTTCAGTTCCTACAACACAGGGTATTGCAAGTTCACGGCTTACAATAGCCGCGTGAGATGTTATTCCACCTTTATCCGTTACTATTGCACTGGCAATTTTCATGAATGGAACAAAATCAGGGTTGGTCATATCTGTTACAAGAACGTCTCCTTCTTTCATTTTTTCGTTTGCTTCTTCAGGAGACAAAACAACCTTTGCGACACCATAGCCGTAGCCTCTCTTACCAGCTGCAATTCCTTTTACAACAACTTTCAAGTCTGCTTGAGCCTTCATTTCTTCAGCTTGTGTTGATTTCATGCCTTTAGCACTCCAAACTGTTTCTGGCCGAGCCTGAACCACGAATATGTTTTTAGGAAAAGATAAGTCTTTATCGATTGCCCATTCGATGTCCATGGCCTTTTTGTAATGGCTTTCAATTAACTTGGCTAGTTTTGCGAGATGGATGATTTCTTTGTCGCTTACGCAGGGTTCTTTCTGTTTTTCTTTTGGCACATTTAAATGGACGGTTTTGCCTGTTTTTGGGTCGCGAATGTAGTGAATTGTTTTCCTAGCAATGCGTCTCTCTTCGATTTTTAAGGTGTTTTTATCGACAACAAAGTCGTCTGGGTTTACTGCTCCTGCTACTACAGTTTCGCCGAGACCGTAATTGCCTTCAATAACAATTTCGTCCGTTTCTCCAGTAACAGGGTTTATTGTGAACATGACTCCAGCGGCTCCGGAGTTAACCATTTTTTGGACTCCAACGCTTATGAAAACTTTTTCGTGTTCGAAACCCTTTTCGTTTCGGTAAAATATAGCTCGTGGTGTGAACAAGCTGGACCAGCATTTAACAACTTTTTCAAGAAGTTCGTCTGGACCCTTCACATTCAGGTAAGTTTCCTGTTGACCTGCAAAAGAAGCGTCAGGCAAATCTTCTGCCGTGGCGCTTGAACGCACAGCAACAAAAACATCCTTCAAACTGAACCGCTTGTTGAGTTCTTTATAAGCGGCTTTGATTGATTTTGCTATTGCTGCCGGCATCGGAGTGTCTTCTATAAGCTTGCGTATTTTCTTTGATGCTACATCATACTGTTTCGGGTTATTTGGGTCAGTGACTGTTTCACTGATTATTTCATATATTTTCTTAGCTATTCCCGTTTGCTTTATGAATTTTTCATAAGCGTATGCGGTTACGGCAAAACCAGGAGGAACAGGCATTCCAGCGTTAATCATTTCACCGAGACTGGCGTTCTTGCCTCCAACAATCGGAACGTCAGTGTTTCTCAGTGTTTCAAACCATAGAATATCAGATTTGGTTTTAGCACTCAAGCTTTCCCCATCTCCGACTTATTGGTTGCATCGGGAGATTGTAACTTCTCAACAGTTATTTTGCAGGGGATAGGTAGCTTTGCGCCTCCTCTTTTCAGGGATTCTTTAGCTGTGTCAACAGCGTTGGCCTTAACTTTAACCGTTATTATTGTTTGGCCTGGTTGTATTCGGGCGGCTGTGCCAATGGCTTTCCCAAAAGACCTGCGCATACCTTGCTGAAGCCTGTCAGCGTGAGCTCCAAAGATCATTTTGTTTTCTCTTAGAATGATGTGGGGGTATGGACGGATTTGCATTAGATAATCGTTAACCAGTTTATCCATTAGTAGGCGGTTTGTCGCTATACGCGCTGCTTCCAAGGCGCAATGGCGAACCTGAGCTCTTTTTGAAGCTACGAGTTTCGCTTCGACCTCAAAGGTTCCTTTAGTATCACCCATCGTGAACTTGACGATTTTGGGGGGTGGAAAACCCTTCGCAAACTTTTTGCGCGTGTAAGCTTGGCCCCTTACAGGTCGATAATTTCTTGCGTGCATAAAGCATCCCTTTTTTAGCATACAGCCTAGGCGCTATTTAAACGATTTGTAACTATATCGTTCTTAGTTTTGTATATTCTTCAAGGTTTCTGCGTCAAGTTGGTAAAGATTTTTTGATCGTTCGGGGTCATTTGCTTATATATTTAGTAACAGCTTTTAGCAAGTGTGAGCATGCAATTTCAACTATTTATTCCGGGAAAGAATTGGCGACTGTCACTAGCGGAGCTTGTTTCTTTCCTAAAGGCTAAAACCGTCAAATTTGTCGTGTTCTCATTCTCAAGAGAATTCTTTGTGGTCAGCACTGAGGAGAAAGCTGAATCGTCAATTATCGATGCTTTAGGTGGTACCATAAAAATTGGCGTTTCAGCAGTTGATTTCCCCACGGAGATTGTAAATAGAGCGTTTCTTCAGAAAGACAAAGAAGCTAAGGCGCAAATCGGCAGGGAGATTGTAGCTAGTGGTTTGGTTGATGCCATGGTTAAAGGCGAGTCTGAGAAGACGCTTTTCGGAGTTAGCGTGTACTGCGCAGAGAGACCGTTTCGATCAATTTCCAAGATTATTCAGCGCTTCATTGGAAGCTTCATTAAAAGCGAGATGTCGGTTTACGGCAAGAAATCTAGGTTTATGGGGTTCGCCAGAGACAGAAAGCTTCCTCAGCTGAGTCATGTTGAAGTATTGAAGAAGAACTTGGTTGAAAACAAGGCGGAGATACTGTTTTGCATAGGTAGAGAGCGGACGTTTGTTGCCAATACTGTAGCGGTACATGACCCGTTTCAGTTCCAGAAGCGTGATGTGGGCAAACCTGTCCAGCGCAAGATTTTCGCAATATCTCCGAGGCTTGCTAGAATCATGGTAAATCTTGCTGCTTGCACGGAAGGAAAAGTGCTACTGGACCCGTTTTGTGGTGTGGGCACGATTCTTCAGGAAGCGTTGTTAGCTGAGGCTACGGCGATTGGCGTTGACATAAACGGGTGGTGTGTTGAGGCGACTACACGGAACCTGAAGTGGCTCAAGGATGAATATGCGCTAGAAAACGCAGAGTATAGAGTTCTCAAGGGAGATGTGCATAGACTATCTCAGAAGATAGGTTGGGAACAAGTTGATTGCGTGACAACTGAACCTGATTTAGGTCCTGCACTGCGTCAAGTTCCTACTACCTCGTACGCTTTGAGAGTCACTGAAAAGCTAGAACCGTTGTATTATGGTTTGCTAGAGGAAGCCAACAAGGTGCTGAAGAGCGGTGGACTGCTAGTTTTGGTGTCGCCTTACATTAAGACGCGTTCAGGGACTCCTGTTACTATGGAAATTGAGGAAAAAGCAGTTGATATAGGCTTTGAGAGGGTGTACCCGTTCAAGAGAAAGCATTTCGCCAGAGATGCCTCTGTGCCTGAAAATCTGTTGGCAATGGCTTCGCTTGTTGACGCTGAAAGGAGGCATAAAATTGGCAGGGAAATACACGTTTTCAAAAAGTTAAGCGAAAAAGACAGAGAGGCAACTCTTGTTTAGATTTATTAGTTTGGTTTGTAAACTATGTTTAATCTGTGAAGGATAGGGGAACTATTGACTGATAAAAGACCTGATTGGGACAGGTATTTCTTGGATCTCTGTGAAGCTATTGCTAGGCGTGCTACATGCGATCGTGGTAGATGCGGCTGCGTTATCGTTAAGGACAAGCGAATTATGACCACTGGTTATGTTGGAGCTCCAGCAGGTTTGCCACACTGCGATGAGGTAGGTCATGACATGCATAAAGTTATTGATTATAACGGTAAAATCACTCAGCATTGTGTACGCACACTTCACGCTGAACAAAACGCAATTATACAAGCGGCTAGGTTTGGCATTCCTCTGGAAGGAGCAACACTTTTCTGTAAAATGACACCGTGCAGAACCTGTGCGATGATGATAATAAATGCGGGTATTGAACGTGTAGTTTGCGAAAAGCATTATCATGCTGACGGAGACACTATAGAACTGTTTAGGCAAGCTGGTGTAGAGCTGGTTGTAATGAAGGAAGAAGTAGAAGAATATGACCAACAGTGAAAAGATTGTATACTTCGCACACTATTGTACACGATGTCTCCACATAGCCTGAACCTTGATCCAGAAACAGGCACTTTCGTAATTAACAACAAAAAAATTGTTTTAGCTTAATATACGTATTGAATGCTTGATGTTTTCTGCAAAAAAGAGCGTCCGGTCAAGAACAAGTTGCACCATTAGCATTTATTAGCCCTTGTTGATAATGTTACACGAAAAGGAGGATTATGCTTGAGTTTTGAAATGTGGGCTGAAAAATACAGGCCTAAGCGGCTAAGCGACATGATAGATCAAAAAACGATTGTGGAACGCTTAAAGAGCTTTGCTAAATCCAGAAATGTGCCTCACTGTATATTCGCTGGTCCACCGGGAACTGGCAAAACCACGGCTGCCCTGTGTTTGGCCCGTGACCTTTACGGTGAAAGCTACCGTGAACACCTCATGGAATTGAACGCCAGTGATGAGCGAGGTATCAACGTTGTTAGAGAAACCGTGAAGACTTTTGCTCGCTCTCGCTCTATCGGCGAGATTCCCTTCAAAATCCTAATTCTAGACGAAGCTGACAACATGACCTCGGATGCCCAGCAAGCTTTACGACGCACAATGGAAAGGTATACTGAAACTTGCCGGTTTATTATGTGCGCGAATTACAGCGGCAAGATAATTGAGCCTATTCAGTCGAGATGTGCCCCTTTCAGGTTTAGTTTTCTACCCAGGGCAGAACATGATGCATACATTAAGCAACTTGCAGAACGTGAAAACGTCAAGCTGCTGCCCGACGGAGTAGAGTCAATCTTTGAAGTCTGCGGTGGAGACCTCAGAAGAGCTATAAATACTCTACAGGCTGCCGCATCAATGAATAAACCTGTTGATTCACTGCTTGTTTATTCTGTTACTGGTAAAGCCAGCCCTGCAGACGTGCAAAGAATGCTTAATACGGCTATTAACGGCGACTTTCTGGGAGCAAGGAAACAACTGCGCGATATGATTCAAAAGTACGGTGTAGCCGGCGTCGATATAATTCGACAGATTCACAAGGAGATCTTTAAAGCCGAGATTCCAGAACCTTGGAAAATGAAGCTAGCCACCGTCACAGGCGAGATAGATTTTCGCCTCATAGAGGGCTCAGACGAGGAGGTACAATTGAGCGCTTTGCTGGCGCGGATCGCTGAGGCCGGTAATGAAATGAAAAAAGAAAATTAGGTGCGTTTTTTGTACACGGCATGGACCGTCAAACACAAACCGAAATCCACCTGTGAAATCGTTGGAAACATCTTAGCAATCAAGGCTTTGCGGGAGTGGCTTCGCTCTTGGGAGAAGGGTATACCCAAAAAGAGAGCCACCTTTCTGCATGGACCAGCTGGGGTCGGAAAAACAGTCACCGTTGAAGCTTTGGCTCACGAATTGCAGATGGAACTTGTGGAAAAAAACGCCAGCGATTACAGAACAGAAGACGCCATAAACCGTTTCGCAGGATTAGCCTCGCAATACGGGTCCTTGTTCGGTGGAAAAAGAATCATCTTGCTCGACGAATTAGACGGGTTGATGGGAAATGCCGACAAGGGTGGAGTGAAAGCAATCATAAACATTGTTAAAAACGCTCGGTGCCCATTAGTTCTGATAGCAAACAACGCTTATAACCCGCGGTTCAGGACTCTCCGCAGTTACTGCCTTCTTATAGAATTCAAAAAACCCGCCGCAGGCATGATATTGAAAACTCTGGAACGCATAAGCACTCGTGAAGAGATTCAACCCGAAGAGACAGTCTTGAAATTTATTGCTCAACGCGCAGAGGGTGATGTTCGCTCAGCGGTTAATGACTTTCAGGCTTTAGCTCAAGGGAAAAAACGGTTAACATATAATGACGTTTCTTGGCTCGCTCACCGCGACAGGCAGGACTCAATTTTCAATGTGGTTAAACTGATTATTTACGGCAGAACCTCTCTCGGCGCAAAGAAAGCAGTAAACATGGCTGACGTTGATCTCGACATGCTTTTCGAATGGATTTACGAAAATGCGCCCTCACACCTCACTGACCCGCACGATTTAGCTGAGGCTATGAATGCTCTTTCCATGGCTGATGTCTACCGCGGCAGAATCCGAGCTTCTCAGGATTGGAGCTTGCTACGCTACGTTATTGATTACATGACGGCGGGTGTGGCCATGGCTAGACAGAACTCCAAAGTCAGTGGATGGATCCCGTTCAAATTTCCAAGCCGCATTATGGCACTGTCACGTTCAAAGACTCAACGGGCGACACGAAAGAAGATAGGTCTAAAAATCAGACGCAGATTTCACATCTCAGCAAAACGCGCTTCAAATGAAGTTCTACCTTACCTTCGAATTATTTTTAAAGGCAATGCTCAAATGGCTGCTGGAATCGCGAAGTGGCTTGACCTAGACCGAGAAATGGTTGCGT
>Ga0111168_143_pt1 | contig 9616 bp, 8 predicted proteins | sample DeeMarSeWOR28_12_FD_80261 | JGI IMG/M metagenome (GOLD analysis project Ga0111168, IMG submission 80261) | Crenarchaeota group-1 archaeon SG8-32-3 | reverse complement strand
AAAATGTCAGCCCTAACAAGAGCTAATAAGCTTTGCATCGAATCAATTCTTGAGCACAACTCAAGTTTTTTTCGTCGATATTGCTTAAATGAGTTGGCAGACTTGGAAAATGAACTGTTTCTTGGTGATTTTTGCCGATCAAGTTTCATGTTTTTTGCAGAAAAGATAGCATTTCATAGCTGTTTCCTTGCCTGAATAACCGTGACCGCAAACTTCACACTGAAAAAATTTCTTTTTGCTTTTGGGTTTAGGTCTCAGCGTAAGATTCAGCACGGGTCTAATTGTTCAATACGTTTTGTTCGTCTCAGGATTGATTACATCAGATTTGTATTCAGCGCTGATAGCTTCAGCCGTGATCATAACACCAATAGTACTTGTTGTCCTCCCTTGGGCTTTGTGCAGAGAAAAAGACGCTTTGTGTAACTAATTGTAAACTGAAAGGTGATAAAACATATGCCATTGGTTAGTGACCAAGTATTATGCCAATTATATCAAGGTCAAGCATCACGAGTACGATTGTTAATATGACGAGTGCCCAAGTAAGAAGCACCAATTTTGATTCAACTCTGTGAATTGCGCCCAGGTCTTCCAGTCTCAGAATGCTATCAAGGCTTCTGTTGAATGAATCTACAAACTCAAGTTCTCTTGCTATGTCATCGGAAGCGTCTTCTATAATCAAATTTGCTTCTGGAACAAGAGTTAGGTTAGGTATTACACCTATATCTATGTCAGATAACATCTCTTTTTCTGCCCATAGAAGGCGATGAAGTGTTGAAAGGTTCCTTTTCAGTTTGAAAACTGACGCTGTGATGTCTGTTTTCTTCTCTCCTCCCATGGCTTCCTCTTCAAGTTTGTCTATTTGATCCCTAATAGACACCATGGCGCCCGAGTTTTCATCTATTATTTCATGGATGAGTTTGCACAATATCACAGTTGGCTTTCTTTGCGCAGGTGCCATAGCCCTAAATGTTCGCAGAGTTGATTCAATAAGCCGATTGGAATAGTTATTGCGAAGTGTAACCAGAACCCGCTCTTTCAGAATTATGCTCAATGGATGAAGGATAAGCTTATCCATAAACTCTACAACAGGAGTTGAAATCCACGTGTAGAAAGGACAAGTCTCGTCAAGACATTTCTCGTAATGTGGACGGATGTTTCCGTTTTCAATCCCGTTCAGAGTCTTCGCCTCGACCCCCAGTAGATCTGCCAAAATTTTTGTTTCGTTTTCATTTAAGTCGGAGCAGTCAACCCAAGCTCGTTTAACTTTTGAGAGAATCTTATCCATTTCCTTTTTGGAACTTGCCTCGTTTTCGAATAACTCTTTTTTTCTAACTGTGTAAACACGTATCACGTGATGGTTCTCTCTCCGAATTTGTTACATCTATAATTGTCGAATATAAAAAGAATTCCCAATTTGCAAAAAGAGACTCAATATTTAACTCTAAAAACACCTTCAAAAAGTCTGATTTAAAACTCTTAAGATAGAATCAGAGATTATTAAGGCTACATTTTATTTCCTTTTAAAACAAGATTTTCGCTATTTCAGACCGCAGTTCTTTTTCTCTTCGCCGAAGAATATCATCAAAAGTGTTATCCATAATCACTTTTCCATCAGCTGTTTTGACTAATGCGCCGCCTATGACTTCAACTTTTTCTTTGGACATGTTCAATTCCGTTTTAAACCCAGTTTTTTCCCCGATTTCTTTTGCAAGATTGCCAAGTTTTAAAGGCAAAGCTGAGTCTTGCGGATTCAATAGAACCACTAATTCTTTGCCCCCTAAAGTAACACCTGCCTCGATGATTAGCTTCTCAAGGATTGATAGATATTTCTTAGATTGCTTTAGTATCTTAAGTTCATTTTTCACTTCTTTTAGAATATTGTCAATCCAAGTTTCCTTTTTTGACAGAATAACCCATTTTGCTTTAATTTTGGAGTTTGCTATACTGTTTTTCTTGTTAAATTCAGCTTCATTTTCAGCTTTTCTTAAGAGTATTTTAGACGCTTCTTTTGCTCTTTGAACTCCTCGCAGTTTCTGTTTTTTCAGCGTATCCGCAGCTGATTTCTCAGCCTCTTGAAGAATGTGATCGGCTGATTTCTTTGCCTCCTCAACGATCATTTCAGTTATTTCACGCGTTGACTCCATTATTCATCTCTCAGGGCAGAACCATATTTAGAACAGAATCTACCGCTGCTTTGAAATTCTTCCTAGCTTTTGCTTCGATTCCTTTTGCTTGGTCTTCTGCAGTTGAAAGGAACTTGGCGAGTTCGTTTTCAGCATCTTTTGCGGCTTTCCTTTTTAGTTCGATAGCTTTTTGCTCAGCTTGGCTTAGAGTTGTCTTATAGGCTTCTTCATATACCTTTAACGCTTTTTGCTCAGCTTCGCTGATCAGCTTTTCAGACTTAGCAGTAGCCTCCTCAACTATCCTCTTGGCTTCAAGATGCTTTTCCTTTATCGCCTTGAAAGCTTCAAGCAAAACAAACACCGGTTTGAGTAGTATATTTCATGATTTAGCTAAAGAATTTTGTTATTGAACATTTCCAGTTCAATAGTTGAAATCATTAAAACAAAACGCTCATTTTACCCAAATAGTTAAGAACATTAATTTGTTATATTGATGGCATAATCGTAGAAGGTGTGTCTCCGCGCAAGATCTCTGGAAACTTGAAGTCATAGCCTTTCAAGTGGACATCGAAGCGATTTTACTTTCTTTAGGTAAGATGGGAGTAGCCCATTCTATAAATGTAAATCGCGAAAGGGAGTCTTTTGAGGGTCTTTTGGAAGAATATGCAGTTCCCTGCGAAGTCGCTGATCAGTGTTCAGACATACTCACAAGAGCAGATTACCAACTTGAAAAGTTAGAACAAAAACCAGAAGAGCTAAGCGATAAACCACCCCTTCCACCTAAGCCAACTCTAAAAGAAATACTTGACGAGATGGAAAAGAAGCTGTCTGAAACAGAAGACAAGGCACAGCCTTTCATTGAAACTATTACCTCATCGTCAAATCTTGCTAGAAAAATTGACCAGACACTCCGCAAATGGAAAAAAAATCGCAAGACTGACTTTAAAAGCACGTCTTTACCCCAAAAGTCACCCCAAGAAACGCTGCTAAACGCTGGGCAAAGGCTTACTGAACTCGAAAGGCGTTTCGCTGAAATAGACACAACCGCTACCAGATGCTCAAATATAGTTTCAAGAACTTCTCAAATCAGCAAAAGCTTGAAATTTAACGTTAAAGAGGTTCCTATCCAAAAAGTTCCTCTTCCACCTGGCGAGAAATTCTTTGCGTTTATTGAAGCAAGGCTTTCAGAAATTGAAAAAGCCTTAACGGCAAACAAGTCTAACGAAGATGTTACAAAAGAAGTTTTGACTATAAAAGCCACTGTAACCCACCTAATTGAGCAGGTTCCACATGCCAAAGCTGACATAATAAAACAAACATTGGAATTACGAAACCTTGTTGAAATGATTAAGCAGTCTATCAGAACAAACCCAGAGTTAAAAGCCGTCCATTTTGACCTTTTATCCTTACGCGAGATGGCCAAAGAAATTGAAGAATTAATTAAAGTCGAAAGCAACATGGGGCGCTGTGGCACAACTGTGTTTTTCGAAGTTTGGGTGCCAAAAGCTCAGCTTGAAAAAGTTGTTGAGGAAATAAAAAATATCGCTAAGGGAAAATGTGTCATTGAGGAAGTACCTCCAAGCAGTAAGGATGTAGTGCCTACCGTAATTAAGCCGGTTCCTAGGTTTTTCGAAGCGTTTGAAAAGCTAACGTTTTCTCTAGGGTACCCACGTCCCGAAGAAATTAACCCTGTTTTACTCATGGCTGTAACTTTTCCGTTCCTTTTTGGCATAATGTTTGCCGACGTCGGTCAAGGTGCTATCCTCCTGGCAGTAGGCCTCATTATACTCTATTTCAGAGGAAAGGTTGACATAAACAAAGTTGGCGACATAATGCGTTATTTCATAGTCTCGGGTGGACTATTTGTTCTCTGTGGCACATCTGCCATCATTTTCGGTTTTCTCTTCGGCGAATTTTTTGGTCCATCTGGAGTGCTTCATCCAATACTACTAGCTGAAATAGGACCGTTCCAAATAGGCGGGTTTGACCCTATGCATGAACCCCTTGGTATGCTGCGCTTCGCCATTTTAATCGGTGTTATAATGTTGAGTTTAGGTTTAGTTATGAGAGTGGTGAACAACTTTAAAAAACGACGCCCCAAAAATGCGTTAATATCGAGCTTTTGGATATGGCTTCTTTTAGGCGGATTTTTCATATGGATTTACTGGGGCGGTATATCTAACATTACACGATGGTTCGCCGAAGGCATATTCATGTTTCTGGGATTAATAGCGACTCCAGTTGCGCTCATTTGCATAGTGACTGCAACGTCTGGGAGCATAATGGAAGGAATCGATTTCAGCATAGAAGTCCTAATAGAGTCTTTGGATCATACGATATCGTTCAGTCGACTAGCTGCTTTATTTCTAACACACACTGCGCTGAATTATATGTTCCTCATAATAGCTGGAGTTGAAAACGGCGTTTTCACCCTGCAAAGCATCCCGATAATAATCGTAGGAAGCATCTTGGCCTTAAGCATCGAAGGTCTAGTAGTTTTTGTGCATTGTCTTAGGCTTCACTGGGTCGAACTGCTTCCAGAATTTTATAGCGGAAAAGGAGTTCCCTATGACCCCCTTAAAGTTAAATAAAAGTTAAGAGGATTAAGATATTCATGGACCCTACTGTGATGGCTTCAATCGGGGCAGCAGTATCCATAATAGGATCGGCAATAAGCGCAAGCTACGCAATACTAACTTGTGCACCAGCATTAGCTTCAGTAACCTCTGAAAAGCCTGAGTTAGGCAGCAAATTATTAATTGCCATCATATTAGGAGAAGCATTAGCCATCTACGGCTTGCTCATTGCTTTCATGATAATATCAAACCTGTCTACGATTACTACAGAAGAGGCTGGACTCAGAGCCATCCTTGCGGGTATAACCATGGGCGGCACAGCAGCCACCGCAAGCGTAGGGATATCCTATTGTGGCCCTGCATTGATGACCGCAACGGTGGAGAAACCGGAAAGCTACACAGTAAATATTTTAGGCTTAGTGCTATCCGAAGCCTTAGCAATTTATGGTCTACTTATAGCCTTCATGCTTAACGTCTGAGCCATCTAACATCAAGAAGACCTACGAATCGACTGTGATGGCTGCCAATCATCGGGCATTGTTAAAAGTTTTTGAACTTGGCTAGGCGGGATTTTTCTTTCCGACCCTTTAACGATGCAGCGCAGGTTTTTCACTTCAGCCCATTTCAATTTAATAAACGCTAAGAGAAATCCTATTTGGTAGTAGCGGCTGTGTTCTCTTAACTGGTGTAGGCTCATTTCAAGCGGAGCTTTTTCAAGAATTGCCTCTAAACGAGACAATGGCGCTTCACTTTCTTTTAGTAGCTTAGTGAAAATCTTTTTGTAAACTGGATGAGCAGACTCAACAATCAGTGATAGGTGTTCCATCATTGACTTCACATCATCGATGCCCATTACCTCGTTCAAGATCGCTTCAGTGAAAAAACCAGTAGGCATCAAATACTCTTTGAGGACCTCGGCGTTAACCGCTAACGCTTTACCTTTCAGAATGGCCTTAACATTAACTGTGTCAAGCTCGATCTCTAATAAATCTTTGGCGATTTTCTCGTCAACACCCGTAAGCTTTTCAATATTATTCGAAATTTCTCGGTAAACAAATTTATCTAAAGCGACTTCCAAAAGCGTCAAATCTGTAATGCCTTCGTTTTTCGCTACTACGTGCTTCAAAACCTTGCCGTATTCAAAATCAGACAAAGCGACGATTACATCTTCAACGCTTTCGGCTGTTTCCAAAATCGCTCGGCACCTATCCACATCAAAAGAGCCCAACGGAAAAATGTTTTGAAGTGCCTCGTTAACGTCAATTTGGGCTTTTACTGCTCTTATTATAGCCTTTATGTTTGCTATTTCAAACTTTTTTGACAGAGCAACTAACAGCTTTTTGATGTTTCCTGAAGAAAATTTCACGAGTTTTTGAAAAGTGTCTGCATAATTCTGCATTAGAGCTGATTCAAGAAAGCTGTAGTCAAGAACTTCTGGGGAAACGCCTGAAATTTGCTTTGAGTAGGGAGAGTCTGCCAGAGCATATCGTATGGCTTCCAAGTCTTTGCCTATCAAATTGATTAGGACGTTAATTTCAATGAGTTTGAGGTTTTCGATTGCTACCCGCGGCATCAGCTCGTTGTATTTGAGAGGTGTGGGAGTTAGGACGTCTTTAAGTTTCGGAGTTATTTTGTCTCTGATTTTTAAGTCACTTCACCACCCTTTCTTTTCGTTTTCGCTGAAGAACTCTTACTCTGATGGAATCTTGACGTTCAATTTCTTCCAATATTAACTCAACATATCTTATTGTCACGTCAATTTGCGGTATTATCTTGAACCTGATTCTGTTAATCTGCCGTCTCTTCAGCGCTATTATCTCTAGCATTTCTCGTATTATAGCCGTCGACTCTGCGAGACGTACTATAAACTTCAGTGATTCCGCGCTCTTCGAGGCAGATTCTTCAAGTTGTATTGGCGTGTCTGAGAGGTTGAAACGAGGTTTAGTTGTATCAGCCTCTTTTTTTGCGAGTTGAAAATCTGGGAAATCAATACCAAGAACGCCCGCTGTAGTGTTTACTTCAACATCGAAGTCAAGGGGTTCAACTGATAACGCTATCTCACTGACTTTCTTGGTACCGCTTAACATCTCGCTTTCTATGAACAGTGAGTATGCCGCGCTCAAACTCTCTTTAAGGCTTGTTCGTATGCTGTGGACCCTCTGTGCATGTTCAATCAGCGCTACAATTAATGTTTCCAAGTCTTTCTGCAAGATGTCGGCGATGCCTTCAGCTAATGCTTTGCGTCTTTTTAATCTTAGAAGCTCTAAGCGCGTTGGATGCACATCGAGTTTTTCATCTGCCATTGCAGGCGTTCTCCGTTTGCCTATATTCCTTTGTGGGTTGGATGAAACTTTTTAATAATTGAAGGGTCTATTCGTGTGAGTTCTGCTTCTGGAAGTATGGATAAAAGATTCCAGCCGATGTTCAATGTTTCTTCTATGTCGCGGTTTTCATTGAATCTTTGATTAATGAATTCCTTTTCAAACCTATCCATGAACTTGAGGTAAAGCTTGTCGGTGCTAGTTAACGCTTTTTCCCCAGAAACCATGGCGGTCCCTTGGACAATTTTTCCTTCGGCATAAGCATAATAAAGCTGGTCAGAAAGTTGTTTGTGGTCTTCTCTTGTCTTGTTTGGACCAATGCCCTTATCCATTAATCTTGATAAACACGGTGAAGGATCAATCGGCGGATAAATACCTCTCTTGAACAGCCCCCTGTCCAGAATTATTTGCCCTTCAGTAATGTAATTTGTTAAATCCGCTATGGGATGAGTCACGTCGTCATCAGGCATTGTCAAGATTGGCATTTGCGTGATTGACCCCCTTTTCCCATGTATTATACCCGCGCGCTCGTAAAGCGTAGCCAAATCAGTATACATGTAACCGGGATATCCGCGTCTCCCAGGAATTTCCAAACGGGCGGCAGATATTTCACGTAACGCCTCGCAGTAGTTTGTCATGTCAACTAATATCACAAGCACGTGAAGGCCATTCTGAAACGCAAAATACTCTGCTGTTGTCAAAGCCAACCTAGGAGTCAGAATTCTTTCAATCGCAGGGTCCTCTGCGAGATTTACAAACATCACCACTCTGTTCATCGCGCCCATTTTCAGAAAATCGTCTCTAAAGAACCTAACTTCATCAGCGGTTATGCCCATAGCAGCAAAAACTATTGTGAAGCCCTCCTCTTCTCCTGTAACTTTTGCTTGACTAACTATCTGCGAAGCCAACTGTTTATGAGGTAATCCTGTTCCTGAGAGAATCGGCAGTTTTTGCCCGAGCAGCAGGGTATTTAACCCGTCAATGACCGAGATTCCTGTTTGAATAAACTTTGATGGATGCACCCTTGAATACGGATTAATTGTTGCCACGTGAACGTCAAGATGGTCGTCGGGTATTATGCGCGGACCACCATCAGCAGGTTTTCCGCCCCCGCTAAAAATTCTTCCAAACATATCTGTTGAAACGGGCAGTTTGATGGTTTCGCCGGTAAAGCGAACTGCTGTTGACTTTACGTCTAAGCCCGCGGTTTCCTCAAATATTTGGATAACTGTTATTTCATCGCTGACATCTATAACTTGCCCTACCTTTTCATCGCCATCTTGAGCAATAACACTGACAACTTCTCCATAGCCGATGCCTTGCACAGACTCACAGAGAAGCAGGGAACCAGCAATCTCTTTAACCGTGAAAAACTTCAGACCTGAATCTGGGGAGGTAATCATTCAACTTCCCCTCCATCTTCTGTTACTGAGACGAGCTGATTAAACTGCTCGTCAATTTCCTTGTTTATTCGCTCGTTTACAGGGTCAAACTCGTCCATAGAAATTATTTTCAGACGCCCCAAATCCTCCCGCACTGGCAAGGACAGTACCTTTGTCAACGGCACCCCTAATTCTATTGCAATTTTCGTTTTTTCATAAAACCTCAAAATGGTACCAAGCATCTTGTAGGTTTTCTCAATTGGACAGTAAACATCAACCGGATGAAAAGCGTTCTGCAGTAAAAAGTATTCCTTAAGCATCTTGGCAGCTTCAAATACGCACCGTTGTTTGTCGCCTAGAATTTCTGCACCAATAAGCGCAACGATTTCTCTCAGCTCCTCTTCTTCCTTCAATAGAGTTCGAGCGTCGGCACAAAGTTTTTGCCAATCATGCTCCACTGTTGCGAACCAAGGTTCAAGTGCAGTAAGATATTCAGAGTAGCTCATAAACCAGTTAATTGCTGGAAAATGTCTGCGGTGAGCTAAAGCGAAATCTAATGCCCAAAATACCTTGGTGAGCCGAAGCGTGTTTGTTGTTACAGGTTCAGAGAAGTCGCCTCCAGGGGGTGAAATGGCGGCTAACACTGTGATAGAGCCGTTTCGCTCTTCACTGCCGATTGGTTGAACATTTCCCGCTCTTGCATAAAACTCAGCTAACCTAGATGCTAGATAAGCTGGATACCCCTCTTCACCGGGCATTTCTTCTAACCGTCCAGAAATTTCACGGAGGGCTTCAGCCCATCGCGAAGTGGAATCAGCCATTATTGCCACGTTGTAACCCATATCTCTGTAATACTCAGCCAGTGTTATGCCGCTGTAGATGCTGGCTTCTCTTGCGATTATCGGCATGTTTGAAACATTTGCGATAAACACGGTTCGGTTCATTAGGGGTTGGTTGTAGCGAGGGACTTTCATCTTAGTGAAGCGTTCTAGAACGTCAGCCATTTCGTTTCCACGTTCGCCGCAACCTATGTAAATCACTATGTCTGCATCAATCCAAACGGCAAGTGTCTGCAACACAACAGTTTTTCCAGTTCCAAAGCCACCTGTGATTGCAGCTATTCCCCCTTTCGCCACGGGGAAGAAAGAATCAATTATTCGCTGGCCAGTCAGTAGTGGCGTGTCTATTGGCAACGTCTTCTTATATTTACGAGG
>Ga0111168_146_pt1 | contig 9620 bp, 7 predicted proteins | sample DeeMarSeWOR28_12_FD_80261 | JGI IMG/M metagenome (GOLD analysis project Ga0111168, IMG submission 80261) | Crenarchaeota group-1 archaeon SG8-32-3 | reverse complement strand
CGATATAAGTGGCATCCGCCATATTGGGGTCTGTCATAATTGTTGCCGGATTTGAGTTAACCAACACAATCTGGTAACCTAATGATTTCAAGGCCTTACATGCTTGGGTGCCAGAATAATCGAACTCACAAGCTTGTCCTATAACAATTGGTCCGGAACCAATAATCATAATCTTCTTAATATCGTTACGTAAGGGCATGAATAATATTAATCTCCTACCTACAATTTTGTGTTTTTAAGTTTTAGGTTATCGTTGGAGTTCACGGGAAAATAGGACTGGACAGCTTTTTCCAGGTTGTTTTCAGCTTCTTCAAGCTTCTTGTCCATCTGCAATATATCGGATTTTGTTGAAAACCACTTTTTCTTCCATACATCTAACGCTTTTTTAACCTCTGTTGGAGCAGGTCCGCCCTTAACGTTACAGACCTCAACCAGCGCCAGCGGATCTGCAAGCGCTTTCAAGTCTTTAGCCTTAACTGTTAATTTGATGCTGGCAACCTCCTTAGCTGCTTTCTGCAACATCGCGGGCGTAGCATCTGCGAAAGTCAATTTTGCCTCCATCAAAGACTTGACGAAGGCACCGACTACCTTGTGAGCCGTTCGGAACGGAACATCATATTTCCGTACAAGCACGTTAGCCAGCTCAGTCGCAGCCACAAAGCTTGCATTGGCTTTGCCTGAGACGTCGGCGGTTACTTTCAGTTTGGGAAGCAGCTTGTGGAACATGTCCAGCGAAGCGTGCACGTTCTCTATTGACGCCCACAGTTTGGGGGTGATTTCCTGAAAGTCAAGATTGTACGTGGACGGTAAACTCTTCACTGCAGCGGCTGAAGCCACAAAATCGCCTAGCACATGGCTGGCTCTTGCACGGATGACCTCCAAGACCTCAGGGTTCTTCTTTTGAGGCATAATGCTGCTTGTGCTGGCGAACTCATCTGGAATCTCCACTACGCCAAAGTCGGGTGAACTCCAGATTATGAGGTCCTCAGCAAAACGACTCAAGTTCACCGCCATAAGCGTGAGAACCGCAAGGGTTTCAGTTATGAAGTCTCGGCTGCCTACAGCGTCAATTGAGTTTTCCGCTAAACCGTCGAAGCCTAAAAGCTCTGCGGTTCGGTCACGGTTTATGGGAAAACTTGTTGTAGCTAACGCTCCTGCGCCTAGCGGGCAAACATTAACTCTTGCATATACGCTTTGGAGCCTTTGCAGGTCGCGTTCTAACGCAGCGTAATGCGACAGCAGGTAATGCGCGAATGTGACTGGCTGCGCAGGTTGCAAGTGAGTGTACTCCAAGATGACGGTGTTGAAGTGTTCTTCTGCCACTTCCATTAAGTGGTCTTGTACGTGAGATACGGCACGCATTAGGCTGAGCAGTTCGTTGCGCAGTTGCATGCGGATGCCTGTGGCAACTTGGTCGTTTCTGCTCTTGGCGATATGGAGGTTTCCGCCTGCTGCCTCGCCTGCCTCTTTGAGCACTTTTTCTTCCACCGATAGGTGAACGTCTTCAGCTGAAGCATCCAGGTCGGTGCTGGAGAACTTGGCGAGGGCTTGCAGAAGTTTAGCGCCGTCAGACTTCTTGATGATTTTCTGCTCCGTCAGCATGACTACGTGAGCCTTGTTGATGTCTACCACGGCTTTCGCTAGTCTAACGTCGTCTTTTATTGAAGAAGTGAATTTGGCAACGTCTTCCCGCACTGGTGATAATCGTCCGCCCCGCAATAGTTTTGACATTTACGCTCCGCTCTTTGTTTTTTGTTCCTTTGCTTTTCTTTTCAGAATGTTGTGCATTCTTGTTTGTAGACCCCAAAGTTGTATGAAGCCTTCAGAGTATGCTTGGTTAAAGCTTGTTTTGATGTTGTAGTTCACTAAGTTCTGGTCGTAAAGCGACATCGGGGATGAGCGCCCGACAATGTGGAGCCCGCCTTTGTACAGTTTAACGCGTACTTTACCATTGACGTTTTCCTGACTTTTGTTTATGAAAGCCTCAAGGTCTTCCCGAAGCGGGTCCAGCCACAAGCCTGCGTACGCCAAAAAGGTCCATTGAGCATCGATTTGCTGTTTAAACAGCACTTCATGCCGAGTCATGACCATTTTCTCCAAGTCTTTATGGGCGTCTATCACGACGGTTGCGGCTGGGCACTCGTAAATTTCTCTGGATTTGATGCCTACCATGCGGTCTTCGATGTGGTCTATGCGACCAACACCGTGTTTTCCCGCGGTCTTGTTCAATTTTTCAATAAGTGAAAGAGGAGCCAAAGCTTCGTTGTTAAGGGCTACTGGAACGCCTGCTTCAAATTCTATGGTTACATATTCAGGTGTGTTAGGCGCTTTTTCAGGTGCAGTGGTCCATTCAAAAGCGTCTTCAGGCGGTTCTTTGCTGGCGTCTTCCAGCACGCCGCATTCAATGGATCTGCCCCAGATGCTTTGGTCTATACTGTACTTTTTCGAGGCGGTGGAAACTGGAATCCCGTGCACTTTTGCGTATTCGATTTCTTCGTCTCGCGTCATGTTCCATTCTCGGACGGGCGCTATTATCTTGAGGTCGGGTGCTAAAGCGCCGATTGAAATGTCGAAGCGCACTTGGTCGTTGCCTTTGCCTGTGCAGCCGTGGGCTAAGGCTGTGGCGCCTTCTTTTTCTGCGATTTCCGCCATTTTCGCGACGATGAGTGGGCGAGACAAAGTTGTGCTTATGGGGTATTTGCCTTCGTAGAGAGCGTTGGCTTTTATGGCTGGGAAAATGTAGTCGGTGGCGAACTCTTCTTTAGCGTCGATTGAGTAGTGTTTTAAGACGCCGAGGTTGTTGGCTTTTTCTTCTACTTCCGCAAGGTCTTCTGGTTGTCCGACGTTGACGGTTGCAGTTATGACTTCTGCGTTGTATTTTTCTTGAAGCCACTTGATCATCACAGATGTGTCTAGTCCGCCAGAGTATGCTAGCACTATCTTTTCTGTCGTTTTATGATCCCCCGTTTTTGAAGGAAATTTATTTCCATTACCTCAGGGGAGGGATTTTTAAACGTTGCGACTTTTTTGTTACATGATAACACCATGACGATAGCTCAAAACGTAAGAAGCCACCTGCAAAACAAGCCGTACCTGCTGGAAGCCTTGGAAAAAGGCATAGTTAACCTCAGCGAGTTATCCAGACAGATTCAGGAAGAACTGCAAATAGAGAACATGAGTGCTGTAAAAGCTGCTTTACGCCGTTTTTCAGAAGAACTGCAAAAGCACAAGCAGAAAAGAGAGGAAAAAGTCCTGCAAGTCCTGAAGCGGAGCGCCATGGCAGTTTACGACAGAAAATCCGTTATCATAACAACCAAGGAGATAAACACCAAAACTGGAATGAAAGTGGATTTGCTCGGCAAAGTTGTTTATCTGCTGGATAGAAGCGACATGCCTGAAAGAACTAGTGCACTAGTCAAGCATGATAACTGCACGATGATAGTGGTGCATTCGCCGGAAGAACTGGAAGCCACGCCAGGAGTAGTTGCCTTTTTAACGACGTTGCTGGCGGAGCAGAACGTGAACATCATAGAGTTCATTTCCTGCTGGACTGAAACAATTATTGTAGTGGAGAAAAAGGACAGCCTCAAAGCTTACGAAGTTTTATCCAACCTAGTAGGCTGAGACGCAATGGCTTGTTTAGAACTCAGCTTGCAAAAAAAGCAGCAATATTATTAATACTTACAAGCCGATACTGTTTGCTGATTAAGCAGAAAGCCAACGCTGCAGCATCAGGCAAAATTTAGCTTAATGGAGTTGAAATGATGGCGTATCAAAAATGCATCAACTGTGGAAGCGAATACGGTATAGACGAGATTGTGTACTTCTGCAAGAAATGCGGAGACATACTTGAAATAAAGTACGAACAAGGTGAACTAGCGGAAGCGGTCAGAGACAAGGAGTGGTGGAGCACGCCGCTTTCGGTTTGGCGCTACAGACACTTCATGCCCGTAAGTGACGCCACGAAAATAGTTTCTTTAAACGAAGGCGGCACAGGGTTCCATTTGTGTGAGCGTTTGGCAAAATATTTGGGTCTAAGTGAGCTTTACGTCAAGAATGAGGGTGAAAACCCCACGGGCTCGTTCAAGGACAGGGGCATGACTGTTGGAGTTACGAAAGCCGTAGAGCTCGGAATGAAGTCCGTTATCTGTGCGTCTACAGGCAATACTTCAGCTTCTTTAGCTGCATACGCTGCCAAGGCGGGTTTGCAGTGCTCCGTGCTCATACCCTCAGGGAAAATTGCGTACGGCAAATTGTCGCAAGCCATGATTTACGGAGCGAAAGTCATTCAGGTACGAGGTAACTTTGACGAATCATTGGATTTCGTGCTGAAGCTATCGGAGAAACACCGAAGCGTTTACCTTCTTAATTCTATTAATCCGTTCAGAATTGAGGGGCAGAAGTCGCTGGGCTACGAAATCTGTGACCAGCTGTGTCAGGAAGCGCCGGACAGGATTGTAGTGCCAGTTGGGAACGCTGGGAACATAAGCGCCATATGGAAAGGGTTCAGCGAGTTTCACGAGCTCGACCTCATAAAAGCGCTTCCCAAGATGACGGGTATACAAGCGGCTGGTTCAGCCCCGATAGCGCAGGCGATTAAAAATGGAAACGACACCATCGTGCCTGTTACAGCGCCCGAAACAGTTGCCACCGCCATCAGAATCGGCGCGCCCGTGAGCTGGAAGAAAGCATTGAAAGCAATTCGCAAGTCGGGTGGAACAGCTGAGACAGTGACTGACGAGGAGATACTAAACGCACAAAAGTTGCTGGCGAGAGTGGAGGGATTATTCGTTGAGCCCGCGAGTGCTTCAGCAATTGCGGGTTTGATAAAGCTGGTTGAAAACGGAGTGATAGACAGGGATGAGCGCATTGTTTGCGTTACCACTGGGCACGGGCTTAAAGACCCTGACACGGCGGTTAATATGAGTGAAAAGCCTGTGGAGGTTGACGCGGAAATTTCAGCGATAGAAGAAGTTTTAGGCTTGAAGGAACAAGTAGCAGTCGTGGCTCGGTGAAAGCGAAATGAGGATCATATTGGTTGGCTTTGGAGTAGTCGGTAAGGGCGTAGCCACCATACTTGCTCGCAGATATGCGGAAAAAGTGAAGGGTTACGGGTTTAACCCAAAAGTCGTTGCAATAGCCGATATAGACGGCACGGTTGTAAATCCAAGAGGTTTCAAGCCAGAAAAGCTGGAAGCGATTAAGCAAAGAGGTTATCCAATATCAGCAGATCCCGATTTTGGGCACCCAGGAATGTCCGCGTTAGAAGTTATTGATTCGGTTGAAGCAGAAGTGGTTGTTGAAGTCACGCCTGTCAACATCAAAGACGCAGAACCCGCCTTGTCCCACATTACTAGGGCGTTTAAAACAGGGAAACACATTGTGACAACCAACAAAGGACCATTAGCTTTAGCTATGCCAGCCCTTACAGAACTGGCTGATTACAACAATGTTTATCTGCGGTTCAGCGGAACAGTCGGCGGCGGCACCCCCATGCTAGAGTTCGCCAAACGATGCCTCGCAGGAGACAAAATCCTAGCCATAAAAGGCATACTGAACGGCACAACCAACTACATACTAACGGAGATGTCGCAGAACCGTGTGGCCTTCCAAAAAGCACTGAAGAACGCGCAGAATCTGGGTTACGCTGAGAGAGAGCCATCTATGGATATTGACGGCTTTGATACCGCCTGCAAAGTAGTCATTCTGGCGAACTGGATACTTAACAAGAAAATAACGTTAAAAGACGTATCTAGAACGGGCATCCGCAATGTATCTTTGCAAGCCCTTGACAAAGCTTCAAAGAGAGGCAATACTATCAAACTCATAGGTTCAATAAACGGGGAAGGAGCAACCGTAAAGCCGACGGAGATACCGAAAAACAACGCCTTGTGCGTCAGCGGAGTCCTAAATGCGGTAACTTTCTTTACCGAATTTGCGGGTGAACAAACCCTCGTCGGCAGGGGCGCAGGCGGCATGGAAACTGCCAGTGCAGTTTTAAGAGACTTGCTGGACATAAGACATAAGCTAGCAAGCAAAGTTTTCACGTAACACTTGGAGTGTGAAAAAAGAGTGAAGAAAATAGTGATGAAGTTCGGAGGAACTTCCGTTGCTACAGGCGAGAACATCCGTCAAGTAGCTAGCATAATAGCGGACAGCGTCAAAAAAGACCGCCGAGTCGTTGTTGTAGTTTCAGCTTTGGCAGGGGTTACCAACCAGCTCGTAGAAGAAGCTGAGCAGGCCAAGAAAAAGGATGAAAAGCAAATTCAAGAGTTCACTGAAAAACTGATCGAAAAACACGTTGCAACTGTCATGGAAGCAATAGATAACAAGAGCATACAGAAAGAAGTAGAACTGATAATCAAGAAAACGGTTGGTGAGCTTGAAAAAGTTCTTACTGGAATATGCTATGTTGGTGAGATTACACCTAAATCGAGAGATTACGTGCTATCCTTCGGAGAAAGATTGGCAGCGCCTATAATTTGGGGTGCTCTACGAGACATTAAACTTCAAACGCAATGTTTCACGGGAAAAGAAGCAGGTATAGTAACAGACGAAAACTTCGGAGAAGCCAGACCACTAATGAACGTCACTACACATCAAGTAAAAGGAAGACTTGAGTCACTGCTTGAGAAAAAAATTGTGCCAGTTGTTACAGGATACATAGCCGCAACCCAAGACGGCGTTGTCACAACCTTAGGACGCGGAGGCTCAGATTATACAGCCACAGTCCTTAGTGTTGCTCTATCCTCTGACGAAGTGTGGATATGGACTGACGTAGATGGAATAATGACTACAGACCCGAAGATTGTACAGTCAGCCAAAATGCTGCCTCAACTCTCTTATGGAGAAGCCTCTGAAATGGCTATTTTCGGCGCGAAAGCAATGCATCCAAGCGCCTTAGAACCCGTAATAGAAGCGAATATTCCTGTGCGAATAAGAAACGTGTTCAACCCTCAAAATCAAGGAACCCTCATAGCAGATGGTGAAGAAACCAAGTCAACAGAGGTCGTGAAGGCCGTAGCTTTAATCAGAGACGTAGCTATGATTAACATCAGAGGAGCAGCAATGGTTGGCGCTCCCGGAAGCTACTCAAAAGTCTTCGATGTGATAGGCAAGAACAACATTAACATAATGATGGTTTCGGCGGCAGTTTCTGAAGGAAACATTTCGTTAATAATTCGGAGGAACCTTTTAGGCAGGGCACTTAGCACGCTGGGAATAGTCCTGATAGGCAGAGGTGTAATCAACGAAATCACCAGCGAAGACGATGTGTGTGTCATAGCTGTCATGGGCGCAAACATGAAAGGCACACTAGGTGTAGCGTCAAGAATATTCACAACCGTCGCTCAAAAAGGAATAAACATCCGCATGATAGCCCAAGGCTCCTCAGAACTCAACGTTTCATTCGTAGTAAAAGAAAAAGACGGTGCAGCAGTAGTACGCGCCATCCACGAAGAATTCAAACTAGACCAAATCTAACGTACCACTTTTTCTTTTTTTCTGGTTTTTGTGCAGGTCTGTTAGTTTTATCAGGGTTTCTTTGTAAACCTGTATGCCGTCTAGGTATTCGCTTATGATTATGTGTTCGTCTTTTGTGTGGTCCAGATGCGAGTCACCAGGTCCGTAGGTAACTATTGGTGCGTGCATGGCTCTGCCTAGTATGTTCATGTCACCGGTTCCAGTTTTTCGCAGAAGCATCGCTGGCTTACCCTGTACTTTTCGTATGGAAGAGGATAAGGCTTTCACGAGAGGCGAGCTTTTGTCTACTTCAAAAGGCTCGTTCGAATCCTCCACGGACACTTTCACCATGACTTTGGGGTGAGCAACCTCGTACTGTTCAATTACTTTTTTAGCGTCGTTGAAAACTTGTGCTGCCGTGAGGGGGGGAGGAACCCTGAGGTCTATGTGTATTTCGCTTTCAAATGGAATTACGGAGTTTGCGCTGCCTCCGCTTACTTTAGTTATGCAAGCGGTCACTGCATAGAAGGGGCTTTTTTGCGTCTCCACAGGCGGAAGGGAACCCTTGATTTGCTCCCAAATCTCAAATCCTTTTTCAAGGGCGTTCTCGTAAAGCCACGGTGTAGAAGAATGACCTGTCTCAGTTTTACACGTTACTTTAATGTGCAAGTTTCCCTTGTAGCCGATGGTGATGTTTCCGACACCACTGGGTTCTCCGAATATAGCGTAGTCGGCTGAGATGCCGTCTTTTATCAGGTGCTTGACTCCTCTGCTTGTGGCTTCTTCTTCGACAACGCTTGCAACTATGATTTTCGCTTTGAATTCGGGGTCTTCTGCAACTTTAGCTGCGGCTGTGACCATAGCTGCCAAAGGACCTTTCGCGTCCACTGCACCACGCGCGTATATTTTATCCTTTTCAAGCCGCAACGGTAAATGCCCAGCAACGGTGTCCATATGCCCACACAAAAGAATGGTGGGTTCACCGTCTCCGATTTCGCCTATCACGTTTCCAATGCCATCTTTTCTCACGCTGAAACCTAGCTGTTTCATTTTTTCGACAAGAAAGTCAGCGATTGACTCCTCTTTGCCTGATGGGCTGTAAATCCCCAGCAAGTTGGTTAGCAGCTGCACGGCTTGGTCGCTCATTTCTCTTCTTCTCCTATTACTTCGTCGAGTACAATTAAAGTTTTGTCGATTTGCTCTTTCTCGATGACTAAGGGCGGTAGAAAACGCAGAATGTTTCTGCCTGCGTCCAATACGAGAACGCCCTTTTCCATGGTTTTCAGTATGATATTGCGGACATCGTAGCGGAGCTCCATGCCCAGCATTAAGCCTAACCCACGAACCTCCTTAACAATGTTATGTTTGGTTTGAAGTTCTTCCAGTTTCGCTTTGAAGTATGCGCCAATTTTCTCGGCTCTTTCTGCAAGCTTATTCTTCACTAGCACATCAATGGCGGCGCAACCGGCTGCGCAAACCAGAGGACTACCGCTGAAAGTTGTTGAGTGCTCCCCAATTTTAAGGGACGACATGATTTCTTCTTTAGCTACGGTTATCCCGATGGGTAATCCTCCTGCGAACGGTTTAGCCAAGCATATGACATCTGGAGTAACACACCAGTGGTCGCAACCGAACATTTTGCCGGTTCGCCCAAAGCTCGTTTGCACCTCGTCCAAGATCAAGAGAACGTTCTTTTCGTCGCAAAGTTTTCTGACTCCGGGTAGAAAATCGCAGGGGGGAACGCGTATACCTCCTTCGCCACGGATTGACTCAAGAAGCACGGCGGCAGTCTTGTCCGTTACAGCTTCAGCTAGCTTTTCGAGGTTGTCGGGTGGAACGTGCTTGAACTCGGGAACCAGAGGTTGGAATGGTCGTCGGTATTTTTTGTCCCAAGTCGCGGACAATGCGCCCATGGTTTTTCCGTGGTAGCCGCCCATGACCGCGATTATCTCGGGTTTGCCAGTGAATTTTCGAGCCAGCTTTATGGCACATTCAACGGATTCAGCGCCGCTGTTTGAGAGAAATGCTTTGTTCAGGCCCATCGGGGTTATGCTCATAAGCTTCTGCAGAAACTCTGTGCGCTTGTTGTTGTAGAGGCTTGCGTGACAAGAAATGAGGATTTGAGCTTGTTTGCATATGGCTTCCACCACTTTCGGGTG
>Ga0111168_147_pt1 | contig 9644 bp, 8 predicted proteins | sample DeeMarSeWOR28_12_FD_80261 | JGI IMG/M metagenome (GOLD analysis project Ga0111168, IMG submission 80261) | Crenarchaeota group-1 archaeon SG8-32-3 | reverse complement strand
GAGTTTGACAACAGTATTGTCTAGGATTTCGTCGGCTGGAAATTGCAGGTTTGTTTCGATGCTTTCGTAGTTTCTGTGCCATACGTAAACTGGCTTGTTTACCCCGTCACATGAAATGTCTTCTATGTTGGGATCTCGCATTAAGGGGTCGATTTTGCCGAAGCCGACGAGGTCTCTTTCTGCGTGGTAAAGGATTTTATACCATGAAACGTCTGGAAGCCAGCCTAAGCTTATTCTGTATTTGTCGACTATTTTTTTTGCTGATTCTGCAAAGAATTTTCTTGGATCGAGAATTTCTTCTTTTGGAGATTCGATTTCAGCGAGTAATATTTCTAGGATTCGGTCATAAACGCCTCTTTCAAGTGGGTCTAGTTGAAGTTCATCAAGAATGTATTGATGTTCACCTGTTTTCGGATTTTGAACTATTACAACATGCGAGAAAGGCTCGTACAACGGGTATTTCTCGATTATTTTCAGTCCCCTAGGTATTGGTTTTGGCGGAGGCGGTGGAATGGGCATTTGTTTTTCTTTTTTCTTGAAATTGATGTTTATTTTGATTTTTTTCAAGCCTGCTAGGGACTCTTTAAGGCGTAGTTTTGGCATTGGTGGTTCTCCGTTAGGTAAGATGGTTTGTGCAGTCTATTAAATATTGTGTCTCAATAGACAATATTGGAGACATGTTAAACATAAATACATATCTAGAATCAACATCAGAATCTAAGCATCAAAACACACTCGAAGAACATAATTCTCTACAAAATCGCGGTCACAACAACCGCAAAAAAGGATTGACCCTCTTTTCCTCACCTATCGTTGAGAAACATCCATGCCCAGGATACACCACACAATTCTCCGGAAGGCACACAAGTTTTTGTAACGAGATCCTCATATCATCGTTAGAGCCTCCTGCAAAGTCCGTTCTGCCAATTCCCCCAGCAAACAACGTGTCACCCGAGAAAACAAGCTTTTGACCAACAAGGCATATACTCCCAAGCGAGTGCCCCGGAGTATGCATCACTTTCAAGGTTATATGTCCAAATTTCAACCGCTCTTCATCTTCAAGCACAACATTAGCTGGAGAAAGTTTTTCATCCAATCCCTCGAGACAAGGCGCATCATACTCGTGAATGCAAATAGGTACGCCATACTCTCTTTTCAGTAGTACATCTCCACTAATGTGATCTTCATGTCCGTGTGTGTTAACAATGAACTTAACTTTCAACGCATTCTCATCCACGTAACGGATAATTTGCTCAGCTTCATAAGAACTATCGAAACCAGGGTCAATTATTATGGCTTCTTTCGTTTCTAAGCAGCTAACAACGTAACAGTTAGTTGATAGCACACCAACATTGAAATTGTGGATCTGCATGGAACTCATCGGTTTGAGTGTAGCTAAGAGGAAATAAAGGTTATTGCGTTTGTTGAACAACAGAACAGTTTACTTGAAGTAACAGTGCTACAAACAAAAAAATTGGCAGCCAATACACTTTTCTACTCCTCCAATATCTGTAATACAAAAACAGGCTAGGAAACCAGACGATGAGTGAGATTCCGAGCGCCACTGATGATACGCAGCCTTTTCAGCAAACAGATTTTGAAAAAATTACCCAGTTAGTCAAAGGCGAATTCCAAATTCAAGAAGCCTTATTGGAACAAGGCACCCCAACATATTACTTGGATTGGCCTCAAGAAACCAAACAAGCATTCCTTAGGATATTGAATCATCTAGAAGAGATGAAGTTGATTGCATTCCTTCGGAAAGTAAACGGCAGAGTAGTCCTGAGGGTGGTTCCGAAACCGCCTGTGAAACCCAGCAATCCAAGAACGAATGTAATCTTGCTATTGGCTACAGTTGCAACAACATTCATAACTGGATATATCAGTTTTCCAAACACTGGCATTAACCCTATCGTCAGCGGGGCAATTTTCTCCATAACCATTCTGATGGTACTCGGAATTCATGAGATGGGTCACAAACTAACTGCGAACAAAAAGAAGATAGACGCAACTTCACCGTATTTCATTCCTGGACCGCCACCACTTGGAACTCTGGGCGCCGTAATAATGCAGAAGTCTCTTCCTCGAAATAGAGACGCTTTGTTCGATGTTGGAGCCAACGGTCCCATTGCTGGGTTCATAGTTGCGTTGGTCTTCAGCGCCATCGGTTTACTGCTTTTAATTCCAGCACCAACACCACCGGACGCGAACACATTAAGTTTAATGCCAGCAAGTTGGATTCTGCTGGCACGAGTTTTTTCAGGTTTAAATTTGCTTCCTCATGCTCCGCTTAACGGTGTTCTGCTTTTGCATCCAATAACGTCGGCTGGATGGGCTGGCATGGTTGTCACAATGCTTAACTTGCTGCCTGCATCCATGCTTGACGGCGGCCACGTGGCAAGATCCACTCTCACGGGCAATAAACCCCGGCTTATTTTGACTTTTGCCTCGGTCACTCTTCTGCTGCTTGTGGGCACTGAATTCATGGTTATGGCATTTCTGATAGTTTTCATGTCGATGTTCAAGCATCCGGGTCCTTTGGATGACGTTTCCGCACTATCAAGAAATCGGAAATTATTAACATTGGCTTTAGTTGCAGTTTTTCTATTGGCGTTCCCAGTAAGAGTCTGAGTGGTAATATGTATTCTTGTTAAACAAAAAAACAACAAGGTTTATTATTGTTTGGTCGCCAGTGTATAAGTCGAATATGGAGTCGGAATATACGTGAGAGGGTTAATAATATTAACTTTCTTTTCGCTTTTTGCTGTGGCCTCACTTTTGCTTCCTGTCCCCATGTTTCCGGGCAGCTGGTTCTGCGCGGTAATTGGTCTTGGCATCCAAGAGTACATCAGTATTTTAAGTGCGGTATTTAATGGCTTATTCTACGGTGCAATTTTGTGGGTACTCTTCATTGGTATAAGCCGAAAACTTACAGATTAGAAGTTGAAATGTTACTACCTAGTTGGTAAGCCTTCGATGGTTGCTTCAAACCCGGTTAGCTTAATCTTGCTTCCGCAGTTACTGCACATTATAACAAGTTCTACAAGTTCATCATTGATTAGTTTCGTCTCCACGATTTTGTAGACTTGTTCAGTTTCATCTTCAGGAGATATCACAGTTCCGCATTTCGGACAGGGGAATGAACCGTCGCCTTCAATCTCGGTGAGGTCTATTTTGTAGGGCAAGCTTTTTTTGGACATGCTCTTTTTCATCATGTTCTTCACGTCTTGAGCTTTTCATGGATACCAGTTAATAATTAACGATTATGAATCACTAATCAGTAAACTATATACATTTAAGATTTAGCACGGGTTTTTCACCATTCAAAGCTTTCCGGAGATATGTAGTCGCCGAAGCGTTCCTTGGCTTCAACTAGACGCTTGCGCTGTTGGTCCAGTATGTCGAAGAGTGCCCCAGGCGTATCCGTGACGTTTTCTTGGTAGAATCTCTGGACACGCTGAATTTTAGCCAAGTTTTCGGGGACACGGATAGTGAATTGTTTTATGTAGTCTTTTTTTGAGTAGTCTTTGCCCAGAACTCTATTGAACAGTTTATGCAGATCTTCGTATTTGGGAAGGAATCCTGTAGGTGATCTTATTGCTCCTGCTTCGCCGTGAACGCGCAGTTCCATCCATTTAATCCACACATGCTTATCTTGAGGAGTATTCAAGAATTCATCGTTTTCACTATCTCTTAGGAAGTAATTAACGCCGAAGACAAGCGGTGCTCTCTTGAGTTTCTTTCCGAACTCTAAGTTGTTGCAGACATTTTGACCCAGTGGAATAGAGATGAAGTCTTGGGTGCTCATCATATTAATCTCGGGCACACCTTCCCTGCCAACTGTAGCAAAAGTTGTTTCAGTCTCCAAAGACGCGCCATAAGCGATGATTCCGTGTTCCCAACCGAAGCTCTGCTGTACAGGCACGTAAGCCTTAGCATCCCTGCCACCATAAATCACGCCACTCAATTCAACACCCATCGGATTATCCAACTCGGGGTCACAGTTGTCCAGTGATTTAAGCGTCACAGCGTAACGCGCGTTTTTGTGAGCAGCCGGAATTTCGTTGCCATCAGTGTCTTTTTTTCCTTCGTACCAACCACCTGAAAAGTTTCTGCCATCTTTCGGAAGGGGACTACCCATGCCCAGCCAGTAAGGTTTGTCATCTTTAACCAAAACGTTGGAAAATATTATTTCCCCTGGGCTGCGAAGCACCTTGTAAATTAACGCGTCATCTTTCGGGTTAACGTCTTTGATTATACCGAATATGCCTGATTCAACATTAACGGCACGGGCAACTGAACCGATATCCCGAATGTATGCGATGTCGTCACCCAATATTGACTCTCCCGGAAGCATTGCAGTTGAAGTCTTACCACATGCGCTGGGAAACGCGCCAGAAAAATACGACTTGCGACCACCTGGACCATGCACGCCCATAATCATCATATGCTCAGCAAGCCAACCCTCATAGTTAGCTTTGCGAATGGCCAGGCGAAAAGCAAGCTTTTTGAAGCCTACAGAGTTACCTGCGTACTGGGTGTTGACGCTGTAAATCGTGCTATCCATATAGTCGATGTAGATGCATTTTTTGTTATGCTCGGTACTTGTCATATTCTCGGTTAATTTCCCTGCAGAGTGTAGAACGCGCAGGAATTCCCTATTTGGTTCTGATTGGCAGAAAACTTCGTAGCCAGGCCTGTAAAGCAGGTCTTCTGAGTGGGCTACATACCAAGAGTCAGTGCATTGTAACCCGAGAATTGTGAAAACTGAGTTAGGAGGACCCAGAGAAATGAAACGCACTATCATGGTGCGATCTTTCATTGAATCACGAAGTAATCCTTTCACTTCTACGAGCCCTTCTTGACGGTCAATCTGGTTCAGGGCTTTGCCGAAGGAAGTCCCTCTGGGAACAAGGTATTTGGTGGCTTTTCGGTCTCGTCCCTGATCGTATATGCCGTCAAAGTGGACTGTGTGCCCCTTGAGTTTGAGTGCCGCCTCCTCGCCAGTGGCCATTGCTTGCTGCCTGACATATGCTATGTCTTCGGCAGAGTCGCTGCATATGAAGATTTTTTCGCAGTTGCAAAGGTCGCTGGATTTGGCGATGAATTCGTAAACTTTATGGTTATTTATCTCGCAGAGTTCCCTGCTCTTGGGAACGGTTGCGTTTCAGCTACGTGTTCGACGCCACTTATCCATCCTACTAGGCGTTCCATGCCTATTCCTCCGCCTGCGGTAGGCTTCAGTTTTTCCTCTTTCGCGAGCTTCAGCACCAACGCGTAGTTATATTTGTCGACGTTATCACGTTCAATTTTCTTGAGGATTTTTTCGTATTCCCATTCTCTTTTTGCGCCAGATAAAACTTCACCATATTGAGGCATGAACAGGTCGTAGTTGTCCCATTTTCCTGTTGTGAAGTCTTCAAAATCATAGAATTCGCGAGGAATGTTTGTAACCCATACGGGGTCGCTGGTCTCCTGCGCGATTCCTTCTTCCCAGTCTGCACCGTAATCGACCTCCAGTTCTTGTCGGTCGTAGACTTTGAAGGGTCGTTTGGGCAACTCCAGAGTGTCACATCGGCATAGAAGGGATAACTCTTCTTTCATGTCTTGTTTCATACTTGTCAGCAAGTTGCAGATTACTTCTTCAACTAAGGTCATCACGCCTTTTGTGGATGCGTTTCTCGCTTCAAAGTCCAGTTGCGTGAACTCGTAGATGTGCTTGCCTGTTTTTGCTCGTTCAGCTTTTTCTATACGTATGTTAGGTGACAGAATGAATAGTTTTGGATAGGCAAGTGAAGAGGCTATTAACTTGTGGATTATCATGCTTGCGGTAGTCCGGACTGTTTTCCCGTAAATATCAACTTCAATGCGTTTTTCTATGGATGCGCCTGGATCAGGCCAGAGGGGATCTGTTGACTGGGAAAGAGCTACGGGTAGCAGCCACTGAAAGTCTTTTTCCACAAACTGTGATGTGAGATTGTTAAGTGTGTAAGTCATGAGTCTGCCTATGCAGGCTTTTCTTTCGACCTCACCTTCTGAAAGCTGTTCTAATGGTTTAGGAAGTTCAATTATTGGAGCTGCTTTGCTTAGAGTTTTGGTTTCCAAGGATGGTTCATCTCGACTTTCAAATGTTACTTTGGTTCGTTGTAGGAAAGTAGTTCCCACTAATAAATTTTTTATAAAAAATCTTATAATTTTTCCAAAAAATATAAGCTTTTATATCTTATAACTGTAATAATTACAATTATGGCTGTTAAACTTGACGAAAAGGATATGGCGATACTCTCGCTGGTGCAAGAAAACAACAAGCTCACCGCGAAGCAAATCTCTAAAAAAATAGATGTTCCAATAACAACGGTTTTCGCGAAGACGAAGCGTATGGAAGAACTGGGCGTAATAAAAGGTCACCGGGCGATCTTGGCTCCTGAAAAGCTGAACGCTAGCACTGCCTCGTTCCTTCTAGCTTCGGTCTCTTACAGAGAGAAGACTAATGATGCTCCATTTTCTCAGAGAACCGTGGCCAAAGAAATAGCTAAGTTTCCCGAAGTGCAGGAAGTGCACATAATCACTGGCGACTGGGACCTGCTGGTGAAGCTTAGAGCTGAAAGTGTAGACGCAGTGGGCAAGTTCGTGGTGGACAAGCTGAGGCTAATTGAAGGTCTTGAAAAGACGCTTACCTGCATGGTTTTCGAAACAGTGAAGGAAACAACAAAAATAAACTTACCTTCGAAAAAACGGGTTGATAAATGGAGAACAGGCAGAAATTAAGCATCCATCTAAATTGCTTCATGGCATACTTGATGTCATCGCTGAGAAAAAGAGCGTTTGCTGTAACTTCGAAAGCTATGTGTCGAGCGGTTGCCAACGTTTTTGTTTTAGACGGAAGTTGAATAGTAGAGGAGGGGTAATGCGAGGAGTACTGTGTCTTTTCCTTTTCTGGTTAGCGAGTACTCTACTCTTAGGGGTGGTCCCGAATCGACTTTGCGTGTTATGTAGTTGTGTTTGGCAAGCATTTTCAGTTTGTCGGATAGTGTGCGTGAGTTGACTTCTAAGATTTTTTTGATATCACCGAAGCCCGCGGTGTTCTTCAGCAGAAGCGTGTAAAGTATTTCGAGGCTCCATTTTTGGAAAATAAAGTTAAAGTTATCTTCAAGGTTCTTCAGGTCTTCTTTGAGCTCCTTTGGGGTTATTCCCTGTTTGTGCATTATTTGGCTAAGCGTGTCTTCTATTCCTCTAAGGGTTTGATCTAGGCGTGCTTCCACGAGCTTGCGGAACTCGCTGCCTAAGGGCAGTTTTGTGCTCATTTATATTACACTCGGTGTGGAGAAGCTTACTTCATAATTTATAAAGGTTTACTTATACAACAAGGTATACAAAATATACCATGTTTACGGGTTGATGTTTACATGGCTTGGAACATAAACAACGACAAATGCCTCCGATGCGGCGGCTGCGTCTCCGTCTGCCCGACCGCAGCTTTGGAGTTACGAGACAAACTTATTCGCGACGAGAAACTTTGCACGCTGTGCGGCGTGTGTGAGAAAGCTTGCCCTGTAGATGCAATAAAGGTGGCTAAACAATGATTGATGTTATAGTAATTGGAGCTGGACCCGCTGGAACTGCCTGCGCGAAGAAGCTAGCTGAAGAAGGCTTCTCGGTTGAAGTGTATGACAAAAGAGCTGAGATCGGAGCGCCAAAGCGCTGCGCAGAAGGCATAAGTGAAGCATCTCAAGATTTTTTGGGAAAAATCCCTGAAAGATGCATTGCGCAGAAGATTAAGGGTGCAAGGTTGTACGCGCCTGACGGCAGGTACTTAGACGCTATATTGTCTTCGGGAGGTTTTGTGCTTGAGCGGAAAGTGTTTGACAAGTGGCTCGCCGAGGAAGCAGTCAAAACTGGAGCAGCAGTGCAGGCTAACACATTCATATCCGACATGGTCAAGGACGAAAGGGGATACTACGCGGGTGTTAAAGGTGAGTTTTTGGGCAACGAGTTCATGGAAAAAGCCCGAGTTGTTGTTTGTGCCACGGGCGCGGAGTCACCTTTAAGGAATAAGGCTTTGGGTGTATTTTCGAAGGTTAACCTGATTGACTCATGCATACAATACGAAATGACGAATATTGACGTGATTCCAGACTTGATTCACATTTACTTGTCAGGCGTGCTGGCACCCAGAGGCTACGTTTGGGTGTTCCCGAAAGGAGAGCATAAAGCAAATGTTGGACTTGGTATCATCCCGCAGGACAAGAAGCCAGCAGCATATATGAACGAGTTCCTGAAGCTGCACCCAGACATGGTGAAAGATATGGTTGCCAATGGCTTCGTATTGTGCGGGGAAGCAGCGAACCACGTTAACCCGATTCACGGTGGAGGCATCAAAGAAGCAGTCATATCCGGGCAAATGGCAGCGGACACCATAGCTGAATGCTTGAAGAAGAATGATGTTTCAAAGAAGGCTCTGTCAAAATTTAATGAGGTGTGGTGGAAGGAAAGGGGCAACCACCTAAAAAGAGTCGAAAAATTAAGGGAAACACTGGAGAAATTGTCCGACGCAGACCTGAATGACCTTGTTGACGCGTTAAAACCAGAAGACATCATCGAATTCGCTCGCGGCGCAAAACTTTCCGTCTTAGCAAAAGTTCTAATGAGAAAACCACGATTAGTAGGCATAGCGAGACACCTACTTTAGACGCGAGTTTCTTGGTTACATTTTTTTCAGTTTCGTAAGCAGATACTTCATGACTAACCAATATAATTGCAGAAACCTTCAGGAGATATACAGCAGAAAAAGCAGCAAACCGCAAGGAACACGACAATAAGAAACTAGAAAAAATTGACATGGAAGAAAAAAGAACTCCGGGTTGTTGGGTTGTGGGGTTAGGAGGTAATTTGAGGGGGAGAAGGGAGAGCGTGCTAAAAATGATTCTCCAAACCTTTCCACCCAACCCGGTTTTCAGTTTTTGCGTTTTCCCCTCCTTGTTACAGGGCTTTGAAAGCCTCAAACCATCTGTTGTACAGCGACAGCATGTCCAGTGAAACGCTTGGCTTCCGCGCTTCGAATATCTTTCTGAAATCACTCATTGTAATAGACCTAGGCTTAGCCTCCTTGTCCATGGCCTTTCCAGACTCGAAGAACTCCCCTATAAGGTTCAGCTGGGCAGATTGACACACATCACGTATATCACTTCCCGAAAAACCTTCAGAAAGCCGCGCAAGCTCATGCAAGTCTACATCAGAGGCAATCCCAAGATTACCTGTATAAAGCTTGAGCATCATCAAACGTGTGTGATGATCTGGCAGTGGAACCAGAATTCTCTTCTGGAACCTGCGAATAAACGCCCAATCCAAATCCCATGGCTTATTCGTAGCACCGATGACGTAAACATGAAGCTTCTTGCCTTTGTCAACAATGCCATCCATCTCCTTCAAAAACTGGTTGCGCACACGAATTTCCCCGCCAACCTCATTTGAATGTGCACCCATAAGCGAGTCTAACTCGTCAACGAAAACAATCGCAGGCTTACCCTCAGTTGAGGATTTCCTAGCTGAACCAAAAAGCTTGGAAACGTTCTGTTCAGCCTCACCCAGCCACTTAGACATAATCGAAGCAGCGTCGATGGAGTAGAAGTTAGCATCTATCTCTG
>Ga0111168_142_pt1 | contig 9852 bp, 3 predicted proteins | sample DeeMarSeWOR28_12_FD_80261 | JGI IMG/M metagenome (GOLD analysis project Ga0111168, IMG submission 80261) | Crenarchaeota group-1 archaeon SG8-32-3 | reverse complement strand
GGTGGTTTCAGCAGTGTTTCTAAGAAGTTTTTGTCGATAAATAATGGTTTTTCTTCCAGTTCTCTTAATTTCTGTAGGGCTTTGCTAATTATTGTGGTTGGGTCATCTGTGGCGGTGATAGCACTTAGAAAGCCAAAAGCTTCGCTGTTTAGTTGATATCCCGCTTGGATTGTTGCTTCAACAGCTCTTTGAAGTTTCTCTTTTTCAATCATGTCAGGGTTTCCCAGTTTATTTCCTTTGGGGCTATTATGTAGCCTTCTTCGTCGTCACCTATAAGCTCAGTTTTATCTTGCAGGTGGAAAACTGCTGTTAAAACAGCTATTACAGCATCAATTTCATGGGCTGCTAAAGGTCTGGTTTCTATTTCTCCCATCAACCCAAGGGTTTTAGGATTTCTTGGATTGCCTTCAAGCTTTTGGTGGCATTTACAGTGCTTTCTGGGTTGAGGTTGGATGCACTTCGATTATTTTATACGTTTTCTCTTCTATTAACTTGTTCAGTCTTATTACTCTTAAGATGAGTTTTTTCATGGCGAGGAAGTTTGGATGCAGCACTCTATACCTCATTCTTATCCTTTCTTTGTCTGTTTTTCTAAAAAAATAGGTGTTTTTTGGAAGGATTAAGGCTGCATCTATAGCTATAAGTGCAAGGTTATTCTGCAATGTGTTTTTTATGATTTTGTTGCATGTGTAGAGTAAACGCGTTTTCAAAGTTTTGTTTTTTTTGGATTGCCCATCCAGTTGGGTTTTTACTTGACGCTGCTAAGTCTATACCAATTACACATTTGCCTTTAAATTCTAACATTGGCTTTCAAGTTTATATGCGTAATTTATTATTTAGATATGTTAGTTTACATTTAGGCGATGTTGAGGGAGAGATTTGTGATGGGTGAACTGCGTAGGATGCAACGTACACCTACCGGCACGTTTTTTGTTTGTTTGCCAAAGTCTTGGGCTAAAGAGCATGGTTTGAAGAAAGGTGCTTTGGTTGCTTTTGACGAAACTGCTGATGGTAAGCTTCTTATTGACCCAAAGTATGATGCAGAGCAACTGCCTAGAGTTACGAATTTAGCCATCGGACCATATTTGGGTCGGGAGATTATTGGTCATTACCTACTTGGTTTTGACATAATTCGTATCGATGCAAAAGAACGTATTGACTTCAACATTAGAAACGTTGTCAAGGCAACTATGGGTTCATTAATTGGGTTGGAGATTGTTGAGGAGAATTACTCGCAGATAGTTCTACAGTGTTTGTTAGAGCCTTCTGGTTTTCCACCGGAGAAGATTCTACGGCGTAACTACGCTATCGTTGCGGGGATGAATCGTGACGTCGTGAACTCTTTTGTTGATGGAGATTTACAGCGGGCAAAAAGCGTTATGGCAAGGGATGATGAGAGCAATAGACTTTATTTCCTGCTGGTTCGGATTTTGCGTACGATAATTCAGAATCCCAGGTTGAGCGAGAAGCTTGGGATAACTCCTATAGAGTGTTTGGATTACCGTTTAGCAGCAAGCTTAATTGAAGCTATGGGTGATGCTTCTGTTAAAATTGCAGCTGAAACGATTGAGCTTAATGGGCTTAAACCTTCCGAGGCGCTGCGAAAGCTGTTGGCTGCTTTGCAGGCGGTTTGCTATGATGCTCACGAGCAAGCTGTGAAAGCTTTCATCAGCAAAGACATAGCTTCAGCTGAAAACGTGCGAAACATGAACGAAAAAATCGAAACAATGTTCACAGATATAGAGAAAGCTGCGAAGGAAGAGACTGTCGAAATAATGCCGCAAATCTTAGCTACAGCATCCTTTCTGAGGAGAATTTACGAACACAGCGTTGACCTAGCAGACTTAGTAGTTTAGTAGGCACTGCGCACACTATTGAACTCTGAGTCTCCTTGCCTCCTATTTAACTGGTAAATAGCACGAGAACATAATGCTTTTTTCTACATGCTACTGGGTGGTTTCGGTTCCAATAGGATCCTCCCCTCTCGTTTTCTGCAATGATTGCCTTTTTAGGCTATGAGCATTACCCTAAAGTGAGTGAAAACGTTTTTAGATAGTGCGCGCAAATCCTTCTATCCAAGCCGGGGTGGCGGAGTGGTTATCGCGCTGGCCTCGAGATCCCACATGGGCACAAATAGGGCCTGTGCCAAAGACAAGCCAGCCAGTGGGCCTTTGGCTCGCAGGGGTTCGAATCCCTTCCCCGGCGCCATTCCTGTAGATTTTTAAAACCGATTATTTTACACACTTCAGTCAAGATCTGCTGTTATAAGAATAATCATTAGCCCTGAAAAAATTGTCGCACAAAAAGGTTTTTCTATTGAATATTTCCGTATCTATCTCCGGTTGCGTTTTGTTATGAAAAGGTACGACTTAATTTTGATAGGGACAGGTTCTGGTATGGAAGTAGTAGCCGCGATTACCCAAGAAAACCCTAACCTGCACGCCGCAGTAATAGATAAAGATGCTCCTGGGGGCATATGCCTAACTAGAGGCTGCATCCCATCCAAGCTTTTGATATATCCCGCTTCTATCGTGAGAAATATTGAAAAAAACCATGAATTCGGAATCCACACCGAGATTAAGCGCGTAGATTTTAAGGCTGTCATGAAACGGATGCGCTCAATCGTTGACCGCGACGTCAACATGATACGTGAAGGGATTTCGCAATCTGGAAACATTGACTACTACACTGAAGAGGCTGAATTCATAGCTCCCTACACAATTAAAGTCGGAAAAGAAACAATAACCTCAAAAATGATTTTTCTGTCCACAGGGTCAAGACCATCCATTCCTCCAATAGAAGGGCTTAAAGAAACAGGCTACTTGACAAGTGACACCATTCTCAATATAACCCAGCTTCCGCGCAGCATCGCAATAATAGGTGGAGGGTATATAGCTGCGGAATACGGGCACTTCCTTTCAGCTATGGGGTCAAAAGTCACCATAATAGGTCGAAACCCGCAGTTTATCCCAGAAGAAGAGCCTGAAGTATCTGCCTTAGCTAAACGAGAACTGGGGAAACACGTCACTATACTTACGAATCATGAAGTGCGCAAAGCCAAAGCCACGCCACAGGGCAAAAAACTGGTTGCTGTTGATCGCTTTAGTAAAGAGGGAACTGAAATTGTAGCTGAAGAAATACTTGTCGCAACAGGAAGGGTTCCCAACACCGACCTTTTGCATCCAGAGAAAGCTGGCATAAAAACAGACCGCCGCGGCTTCATGGTCGCTGATGAGTATATGCAGACTTCACAGCCAAACATATGGGTCTTAGGTGATGCTGACGGCAAATTCCTATTTAAACACGTGGCAAACCACGAAGCACACATAGTCTACTATAATGCGGTGCTGAAAAAGAGAATCAAAATGGATTACCACGCGGTTCCTCATGCCGTTTTTACTGATCCTGAAATCGCAAGCGTAGCTTTGAGGGAGAAGGAAGCAGTTGAGAAGTACGGTAAAGATAACATCCTAATAGGCTTCTACAAGTACGCTGACACTGCAAAAGGTGAGGCCATGGCGCTGAAAGACGACTTTGTAAAAGTCATTGTTAAACGTGACACGGGACAAATACTAGGCGCGCACATAATAGGACCCGAAGCATCAGTTCTCATACAAGAAGTCATAACCCTAATGTACACGGAAAACCAAAGCTTAACCCCACTCGTCCAGGCCATGCATATACACCCCGCGTTAGGCGAGGTTGTGGCAAGAGCTTTCCAATCCTTCATGACTCCTGACAGGTATCATCATTTTTTAGAGGAACATTCTGGTCTCCCGTTGGAATAACCTAAAGGTTAGGTTGCTTGGCAACAGACATTTTTCTCTTTAACAATATAACGCATTAATGAACTGAATTTACAGCTCGGTTTTTGCTAGTAAAATAAACATGGCGTGCCCTCAAAGGAGGGTTTTCCATGTTTCGAAAATATAGGGCGTCCGTGAAGTGCCACCAAAAATGTTAAAGTAGCACACACTTCTAGTAAATGTCAAAAACCAGTGAACAGAATCGTGATTTAATGCCTGAGAATGGCTTTCCCTCATTCCAAGAAAACTATGCTTCTCCAATGATGCGTCGTATTGAAGATTGGAAATCAAGACTTATAGATCTGTCACGGCGAAACAATTTATTGTACTTCAAACCCAGCAAAAGAGGACACCTGTTTGTTTCCAGCCCAAGTATGGAGAAAGCTTTCAACAGGCTTGCTTTACGAAAGCGGCATCTAGAGTTTTGGTATCCTCCCGAAACCGATTTGCCTAAAGGTCAATCACAAAGCAGTGCTACCCTTTCATTGATTCATGAAAAAGCAAGTCCAACAGCGAAGCAACTTGTGTGCGGAGAAACCAGCCGAGCAGACCTTGAGAAGATCTTAAAGAACCTCCACAGGCGTTCCCTTTTAGACTACAGAGAGCGAGGTGTGCGCATATTACACGCCACCTTCGGAATGTTAGTTTGGAAGGACATGGAAACAGGTGAGGAAGTTAGGTCTCCTCTTATCCTCGTACCCATCGAGTTGACTAGGAAATCCTTTCGCGAACCCTTTGCTATTTCAGTTCCTCCCATAGAAGAAGAGGTAGTTCTAAATCCTGCTTTACAAGTGAAACTGAAAAAAGACTTCAAAGTCGAGCTTCCGCCATTGCCTGAGTACTGGGAAAGTCAAACATTGCTCAACTACTTCAATGCCATCACACAAGTTGCTGGCGAACTCGGGTGGAGAGTGGAAGCAAAAGTGGAAATTGGGCTTTTCTCTTTTCACAAGTTGGTTATTTACAACGACCTTGACACTAACGCCAGAGTAATCACGCAACACCCAATAATCAGACAAATTGCTGGATTCAAGGATGAGGAACTTGAAACGGGTTCTCTACCTGAAGAAAAAGATGTAGACAGTATACGGGCACCTGAAAAAACATTTCAAGTCTTAGACGCCGACAGTAGCCAACAAGTATCAATCGAGTATGCCTTGCGTGGACAAAGCTTTGTAATGCAGGGGCCTCCTGGCACAGGCAAAAGCCAAACAATCGCAAATATAATCGCCGAATGTATCGCTCAAGGAAAATCTGTGCTCTTCGTAAGCGATAAAATGGCTGCCCTCGAAGTGGTTTACAAGCGACTCCGCGAGGTTGGGCTGTCTTCCTTCTGTCTGGAACTCCACAGCAGCAAAGCCAACAAGCGCGAAGTGGTCGCAGAGCTTAAGAGATGCCTCGACGAGCACCTTGTTCCCCGTAAACTGCCTTCAGCACACAAATTCGAAAAACTGAAGCTACTGCGGGACAGCTTGAACAACTACGTGATTTCGCTTCACCAAAAACGATTTAATCTACAGAAAAACGCGTATGACGTGCTAGGTGAACTTTCAAGTCTGGAATGCGTTCCATTCGTGGCAGTTGAATTGCCGAATCCGATGAGCTTGACTCCTCAAGGACTGCTTGAATTAGAGGATTTGATGTCGCGCCTAAAAGCTGTCTGGCAAGTAATGGAAGATCCTAACTTCGCGTGGCGTGGGTATAAAGGAAGCGAATACAACGTTGAAGTCCGAGCCGAGGTATCCAATGTTCTAGGTAAGCTAATTTCGGCAATAGAAGCGCTTAACCTGGAAGCTGGCAAATTTGCGAACCAGTTAGGTTTAGACACACCGTTAGGATTTAGGCGGGTGAAATGGCTGATTGAAATTGGAAATCTTCTGTTGGAAAGCCCTAAACCCGAGGCAAGCTGGGTTATGCATCCTAACCTTGACAAGCTTATTTCCGAAGCAGAAGCGTATCTAGCCATGTTTGAATGGTACAAAGCAACCCGAAGCCGCCTATTGGAACGCTATAATTCAGCCTTATTCGGCTTGGCACTCACTACATCTCAAGAACTTGAAGCCACGCTTTCAGCAATTAATAAATTACTCTTAACCTCGGCCATAGAAGAAAGCAAGCTTCTTGAAAAACGAGAAAAGCTCTTGGATTTCGCCCGGCACACTCAGTTTATGTATTCAAAGTGGAATGAAAAGTCATTGCGGCTCGCCAAGATGCTGGCTTTATCAACGGGAAACCTTACACCTGATCGCGTCAAGCAAATATCCCGCATTGCCCTTCTTTGCTTCTCAGAGGATAAACCCGAACCACGCTGGTTAGACCCAGACCATTTTCAGCGACTCAAAGAAGAATTACCACGAATCAAAAAGGATTACCAAGAATACAAAGCGCTGAGGCTTAAGCTAGAAAAAAACTACACCCGCGAATTCTTCAAAACTGACCTCGATGAACTCACAACCCGCTACAACAGCCTGTACAAAGGTTCCTTTCGATGGTTCCGCCCTAGCTTCTACCGCGACCAAAAACAAATCGCTCTGCTGACTTACGACGGCAAAGTCCCCAAGTCTGTTCTGCAAGATCTGCTTGATGTCCGCAATCTGAAAATGTTACGAGCCGAGCTCGAAGCTTCTGCTGATTCTGTTGAAGATCTGCTAGGTCATTTTTATGAGGGTTATGCAACAGATTTTGTACGGATAGAAAACGCGGTTGAAATCGCCTCAGAACTCTTCAGGTCGGCAGGGACTGCAGGAATCCCTGAGGAACTAGCCCAGCTTGCTTCATATGGGTCAGAGCCTCCGCTTGTAATCAGGCAACTGGGCAATGAGCTGAAAGACTCGTTTGAGAAATGGGATCAGCTTGCTAAACAGTTAAGCTCTCTGCTGCCAGCGTCACATTTACCAACCTCAAGTTTACCGCTTTGTGAGACACCAATAGCCATGCTTCAAGACTGGGCGACTTCAGTTGAAAAACTGCTTATCGTTATCTGCGAAATAACAACAGAAACATTGAAGACAAGCAAGGAAAAAACGCCACAAAACTACAAGCAGCTAATAGCTGATTTAAAGGATTCTGAGCAGGTCAGAAAGAAAGAAGCGGCGTTCTTGAGAGAGCATGAGATTCTCCAAGAGAAATTCGGGTTCCGTTTAGCAGATCTTGAAACATGCTGGGAAGACATAATCTCCGTTCTCCAATGGACTAAGAAGCTTCGAACTCTATTTGGTTCCATGCCGGTTCCCGTAGCCTTCGCGGATGTGGTGTCTCGAGGAGCCGAGGATGCTCCTTCAAACAGCGATCTGATTAGCCTTCATGATGTGACCGTGAAAGCATTGGGGGCTCTGGAATCTCGGTTCGAAACCGAGCTGACATATCGCGGTCAAAAACTGCAAGTATTAAGTCTCGAAGCGATACAAAACAGGATCAAGTGGCTCCGAGAACATGTAGATGATCTGCAGGTCTGGGTTGATTTCAAAGAAACTGAATACGCTTTCTCTTTGAAAGGCTTATCCGCTTTTTTTAACAGGCTCACCAAGAATCCTCCTCCAGCAGCTCAGCTTCTTGATATTTTCCGCAAGGCAGCATATCAAGAATGGCTTAATCGCCTTTACGAGGAAGACCAGAATTTAGGTCAATTCAGACGAGAAAAGCATCAACACGTGATTGCCGAATTCGTGAAGCTTGACCAAGAACTGATTCGTCTTTCTCCGAACCGAGTTATAGAAGAAGCAAACAGACGAAAGCCACAGGACATACTAATCCAAGCAAACGACTCTGAAGCAACCACTTTGATAAAGGAGGCGTTGAAAAAACAGCGGTTAATGCCTATCCGTACACTTCTACAGAGAATTCCGCACCTGCTTTCAAGGCTTAAACCTTGCATGCTCATGAGCCCCATGTCCGTAAGCCAATTTCTCCCCCCTGAACTTATGAAATTCGACCTAATTCTCTTCGATGAAGCATCCCAAATAGTTCCTGAAGATGCAATTGGCACCATTTACCGAGGAAAAACAATTGTGGTAGCAGGCGACAACAAGCAGCTTCCGCCTACATCTTTCTTCCAGAAATCTCTGCTTGAAGACATAGACTGGGACGAAATCACCGACGAAGACGTTGAAGTATTCGACAGCATCCTCGACGAATGCGCAGGAGTCGGCTTCCCCGTTAAGACTCTCAGGTGGCACTACCGCAGCAAACACGAAGAACTAATCGCTTTCTCTAATCGACACTTCTACGAGGGTAACCTCATAACTTTCCCGTCAGCAATAGCAAAGGATGACGGTTTAGGCGTGAAGCAGGTTCATGTTCCAGACGGCGTGTACGATCGAGGCGGCAGAAGAGACAATCTTAAAGAGGCAGAAGTTGTTGCTGACTTGGTGTTCGAGCACGTTCGGAAGTACCCCAAGAAAACCCTTGGCGTAGTCACCTTCAGCATAGCACAGATGGACGCGGTTGACGAAGCGGTTGAACGCCGCCGCAGGCAGCGACCCGAATACGAGCATTTCTTCAAGGAAGATCGTCTAGAAGGTTTCTTCGTTAAGAATCTTGAGAACGTTCAAGGCGACGAACGCGACGTAATCATACTCAGCCTCGGTTACGGCTTCGATCCTCAGGGTCAAATGACCATGAACTTTGGACCTGTGAACAAGGCTGGCGGCGAACGACGATTGAACGTTGCAGTTACTCGTGCTCGAGAAATGACCATACTTGTCTCATCCATCAAAGCAGCAGACATGGATACAGAATCTGCCAAGTCAATAGGCACGTTCATTCTGCATGATTACCTCGAATATGCTGAAAAAGGGTCAGGAATTTTGAAATCAACTGCTTGCGATGCATCCGAGTTTGGGTCTCCTATTGAAAAAGACGTGGCTATGCTGCTTCAACGCCTCGGCTACGACTTCTTTCCTCACGTTGGGTGTAGTTGTTGCCCCATAGATATGGGAGTGATTGCCCCGGACAATTCTGGAGGATACCTTTTAGGGATAGAATTTGACGGCGCAACGTACCAGAACAGCAGTAGCGCAAGGGATAGAGACAGGCTTCGAGCGCAAGTTCTCAAACAGTTAGGCTGGAGAATTCACCGCGTATGGTCACCCGCATGGGTTGCGCGTAGAGACTCTGAAATAAGACACTTGTCTCACATATTGGAGGAAGCGCGTAAGTTCCAGCTTGGAAAAGAAGTCCCAACTTCAGATGTTGCCCTTGAAGAATTCGATGCTGAAGATGACTTGCCACAGGATGTTGACATTAAAAAGATTCAATTTGGGGGCACCGAAAAAATCGGTGTGCCCTACAAAGTGCATGTGCTTAAAGCAGATTACGCCGAGTCTGTGAAGGTTCCTTCCGATAATGGATGGACTGTTCAACCCAACCAGTTCCATTTCCAAGAAAACCGTGAACTGCAAGCTCGCCTTTTGGAAGAGCTTATTCAGAATGAAGGTCCAATTCACTTCGACTGTGCAGTAAAAAGAGTAATTTCCGCTTGGGGCTTAAAACGGAAGAATGCCAACACAATTCACGCTGTAAGAGAAGCACTTTACATCTTAACCGTAAATGAGAAGGTAATTGAGAAAGGCAATTTTCTCTGGCCGCCTGAACTTCAAGATATTCCCGTGCGTGTTCCAGTGACAGGTGTTCCAGAGTCAAAACGGAAACTTGCACATATTCCTCCTGAGGAAATTGAAAACGCCATGAAAACCATTGCTCAGTACGCTTTGGGCATAAGCTCAGAATCGTTGATAGATGAGACTGCAAAAGTTTTTGGTTTCAACCGCGCAGGGGAAAAGAGCAGAAAACGTTTTTCCGATATATACAAGAGATTGCTGTGGGAAAAGAAGCTAGTTTGCGATAACGATTTGGTTACTGTCGCTTAGCTTGAAGACCGAACATGGATGGTTTCTTTTCCTTGTTTTCTCCGTCGTGCTCATTTTCTTCAGATATATGGTGCGCAACGTGAATTGCTAGTCCTGTGGCGGCTCCAGCTGAAAGCCCAAGGAGAAATTGAACAAGCACTTCGTATTGATAAATTAATCCTACCACTACCACCCCGTCA
>Ga0111168_141_pt1 | contig 9898 bp, 6 predicted proteins | sample DeeMarSeWOR28_12_FD_80261 | JGI IMG/M metagenome (GOLD analysis project Ga0111168, IMG submission 80261) | Crenarchaeota group-1 archaeon SG8-32-3 | reverse complement strand
GTTCGAGACGCCATGGAAATCGCCAACCAAATAGGGTACCCCGTTATAATTCGAGTGGCGTACACTCTCGGCGGCAAAGGCGCAGGCGTAGCCCACAATGCTTGGGAACTAAGAGACATAGTCACACGCGGCTTGGCTCAGAGCCGAATAACTCAGGTGCTTGTGGAAGAGTACGTGGGTCACTGGAAGGAACTTGAGTACGAAGTCATGCGCGATTACGCGGACAACTGTTTGATTGTCTGCAACATGGAAAACTTGGACCCGATGGGCGTCCACACGGGCGACTCAATCGTTATTGCGCCGTCTCAGACGCTGTCAAACCGCGAATACCACCTTATGCGGTCGGCAGCGATAAACGCCATACGAAGCTTGGGCATAATCGGCGAATGCAACATACAATGGGCTGCAAACACGAAGCTCGAAGAGTTCCGCGTTATAGAAGTCAACTCACGCATGTCAAGAAGCTCTGCACTTGCAAGCAAAGTAACTGGTTACCCTCTGGCGTACATCGCCACTAAGCTGTCTATCGGCTATCTTCTTCCAGAACTCATAAACAAAGTAACCGAAGTCACTACCGCCTGTTTCGAACCAGCTCTGGACTACGTCACAATAAAAATCCCTCGATGGGACCTCCAGAAATTCGAGAAGGCAGACCGTCACATAGGACCCCAGATGCGTTCTGTAGGCGAAGTAATGGCCATCGGACGCTGTCTGGAAGAGGCGTTGCAAAAAGCGGTGCGGATGTTGGACGTTGGCAAGATAGGGCTTGTGTGCAACGAAGATGATTCTGAGCCTGAATCGGCAGAGAAAATTAAAGATGCAGTGGCTAACCCGACTGACGAGAGACTTTTCAAGATAGTTAAAGCCTTGAAAATGGGCATTTCAATCGAGGAAATCTATAATTTAAGCGGTGTTGACCCGTTCTTCCTCTACAAAATCAAGAACATTATTGACATGGAACAGCCGCTCTGCGCTCTTGACCTTGGAGATAGCGACGCGGCGGAAATTGTAAGGGAAGCAAAGCGCATAGGCTTCTCCGATGAGCAAATTGCCGTCTGCCAAAAAACTAACGAAGCAGCGATACGGAAATTCAGGAAAAGCGCTGGCATTATTCCGTCGATAAAGCAGATTGATACGCTGGCGGCTGAGTGGCCCGCCAAAACCAACTACCTCTACTTGACGTACGGCGGCGACGAGGACGACATAGAACTAAGCAGCGACAAGAGCAAGGTTGTCGTGTTAGGTGCAGGAGTCTTCAGAATCGGCTCAAGCGTGGAGTTCGACTGGTGCGGAGTCAACACGATTTGGGCGCTTAAGAAAAACGGCATCCAAGAAGCCATAATGGTTAACTACAACCCTGAAACCGTCTCAACAGACTACGACGTCTCTGACAAGCTGTACTTTGAAGAATTAACCACGGAGCGCATTCTGGACATTTGCGAAAAAGAAAACCCGTTAGGCGTAATCGCCAGCGTCGGCGGTCAGATTCCGAACAATTTGGCTTTGAAGCTGGCGAATTCTGGAGTGAAGCTGCTTGGCACCTCAGCGGAAAACATCGACGTAGCCGAGGACCGGTCAAAGTTCAGCGCGCTCTTGGATCAACTGGGCATTCCTCAGCCGAGCTGGAGCAAACTCACATCCATAAACGCTGCTAAACGGTTCGCGGAGAAAATCCGCTACCCCGTAATAGTGCGCCCCAGCTATGTGCTGTCAGGCAGCGCCATGCGCGTAGCCTATAACGAGTCAGCGTTGGAAAACTTTCTTAAATTGGCCGCAAAGGTGTCCCGAGACCAGCCCGTTGTAATCTCCAAGTTCGTGAATAAAGCCAAAGAGGTGGAAGTGGATGGTGTCTACGACGGCGAAACCTGCTTGATCGGCTCTATAATGGAGCATGTGGAAAATGCGGGGGTTCACAGCGGCGACGCGACCATGAGCATTCCGCCTCACACGATTTCCTTTGCGGTTCAGAAGAAAATTGAGTATGCCACGCAGAAAATTGTGAAAGCCCTGAAAATCAAAGGACCCTACAACATCCAGTATCTTGTTAAAGAAGGTGAAGTCTACGTTATCGAATGTAACTTGCGTGCTTCACGGTCAATGCCTTTCGTGAGCAAGACACGGGGAATAAACCTGATTGAGCTTGCGACGCTTGCGATGCTTGACAAGAAATTTGAAGAGCTTAAAAGGTGTGGGTTGCCGCCTACACACCATTTCGGCGTAAAAGTGCCCCAGTTCAGCTTCATGCGTTTAAGCGGGGCTGACCCCGTTTTAGGTGTTGAAATGCTTAGCACAGGCGAAGTAGCGTGTTTAGGCGAGAACTTCGATGATGCGTTCTCGAAGGCGTTGCAGTCTGCAGAGTTCCGTATTCCACCCAAGGGTGGTTCGGTGCTCATAACGGTGGGCGGCGAAGAACCGAAGAAAAGGGTTGTTCCTTTGGCGAAGGCGTTTGAGGAGATGGGTTTCAAAATTTACGCTACTGAGCACACGGCTGAGGTGTTGCAAGCGGCGGGAATAAACAACATATCGGTGCTGAGCAAAGTTAAAGAGTCTGGGGGCGCAAACCCGAATATTCTGGATTACCTCCAAAACCAAAAGATAGATTTGGTCATAAACGTTCCAATGGGGAACAAACAGCGGAACTACTCTGCCGTCTTGACGGATGGTTACATCATACGGAGACAAGCGGTAGAGTTCAACGTTCCGGTAATCACGAACTTGGAGTTGGCTTCGGCTTTTGTGCGTGTCTTGAAGCAGAGAGACCATAATGGTAACTCTATTCGTTCTTTGAACGAGTACATGAACGAGCTGCGGTGGAAGCTGTGGTGAAACTTTCCATACGTATAACCTAAACGTATAGAAACTTCCAAAAGACTTTAATACGCGTTTGCCTCATTCGATTGGTTATCTGTTGGGGGTAAACAAACTCAAAACCAACCAAAAAACTCGAACAATCAACGAAATAAATGAGAAAATTAGAAAGGGCGATGCCCAAGTTTTAACCGCCGAAGAAATGAAACGCCTCGTCGAAAGCAGCGGCGTCGAAGTTGCTTTCCGAGAAGTAGACGTTGTAACCACCGGAACTTTTGGAGCGATGTGTTCTTCAGACGCAATCACAAACGTTGGGCACTCGGACCCCCCCATAAAAATTGAGAAAGCATGGATCAACGACGTGCCAATTTGCCATCCCGGCGCTGCCTTGGATCTGTACATCGGCGCCACTGCCATGTCGGAGCGGCAACCTTTCGAATACGGCGGCGGACACGTGATTGAGGATCTTGTCAGCGGCAAAGAAGTTGAATTAAACGCTACGGCGTACGGCACTGACTGCTACCCGCGGACGCAGGTCAACACTCGCTTGACTAAGGATGACCTGAACCAGTTCTACCTGCTTAACTTCCGTAACTGCTATCAGCGTTACAACTGTGCTGTGAACGGTCGCGACGAAACTATTTACACGTACATGGGCAAGCTGCTGCCGCGGCTGCGGAACGCCACTTTTTCAGGCGCTGGCGAACTAAATCCGTTGATGAATGACCCTGACTACGAGACCATAGGCATAGGCACCCGAATTTTCTTGGGCGGCACCCAGGGATACGTGATTGGCGAGGGCACACAGCATGATCCGCAGAACCGTTTCGGCACCATAATGGTCAGAGGAGATGCTAAGAAAATGAGTCCAGAGTTTCTGCGGGGCGCAGCTTTCACGCGGTACGGCACCACGCTTTACGTTGGGCTGGGCATACCCATTCCCATCTTAAACGAGGGCTTAGCTAAAAAAACCGCCATACGAGACGAGGAAATCTTCACAAGCGTGGTTGACTATGGGGTTCCGCGCAAGGACCGCCCGAAACTGGCCACGGTGAGCTATAAGGAGTTGAAGTCGGGCGTCATAACCGTGAACGACCAGCGGATCAGAGTTAGCTCGCTTTCAAGCCTGAAGACCGCTAGGAAAATCGCTGGAACGTTGAAGTCGTGGATTACGCAGGGTGAGTTCTTCTTAACTGCGCCTGTTGAGCGTTTGCCAGTTGACTCTGTGTTCAAACCTATGCGGCAGACTGAAGAGACGTCGTTTGTGGTTAACGTGATGCAGAAAGCGGTAACGTGTAGCGAGACGGAGGCGGTGCAAGCCGTAGCGGAGCGCATAGTTACGCGGTCTGTTAACCACATCGTGGTGGTCGACGGCAACGGCAAGCTTACTGGCATCGTGACTTCGTGGGATATTACGCGTGCGTTAGCTCAAGGCAAAAAAGCGCTTGGCGACATTGTCACTCGCCGCGTGATAACAGCGAAGGTTAATGAGCCTTTGGAGACCGCGTCGAAGCGGATGGCACAGCATAACATCTCTGCTTTGCCCGTGATAGATAACGAAAAGAAAGTGTTGGGCATTGTCACAGCTGAAGACGTGTCCAAGCTCCTGGGAAGGTGAACGCTGAATGGTGCGAATACTGCTTAGGTTCTCGGAAAAAATAGTTGAGGATCCAATAATATCAGAGATAATTCTGGATCTGAAAGTGCCAATCAACATAATCACGGCGCAAGTGGATTCAAAGGGCGGCGAGGTCTTGGCTGAAGTGCCCGATGACTCGTTGGTAAAGGTGGTTAAGGCTTTCCGCAAACGAGGCGCCACGGTCAGCATACCGAAACTCATCGAAATTGACAGTGAGAAGTGCATTAGCTGCGGAGCCTGCCTCACGCTGTGCCCCGTTGAAGCGATTACCATGGATGAAGACGCAACTGTGGTTTTCAACCAAGAAAAATGCCTCGGCAGCACCTGCAGCGCCTGCGTGGACGCTTGTCCATCCAGAGCCATAAAATCAGTGAAACAGAACAGCTCGGAACTCATAGCCAACAAAGCGCACTAAACGCTGTCGGAGCGAAGCAATGAAGCTTTTCAAAGAAGCCTTCCAGCTGAAAGAGTCGCAGTGCACAGTAATCGCTAACAAGCCAGAAGGCATCCAAACAGCCAAAAGCTCAATTACGCATCACAGACGCAAACTCGAAACGTACGTCAAAACCAACCCCAATTTTTTTCACACTCTAGACCCCGTTCCCGTGCCCAGCAAGCCACTTGTAGCCAAGCTGATGGCTGAAGCCGCAGAAAAAGCAAAAGTCGGACCCATGGCAGCCGTCGCAGGTGTCTTAGCCGACCTAGCCGTAACAGACATGCTCAGCAAAGGCTGCAAGGTGGCGGTGGTGGAAAACGGCGGCGAAATCTCCGCTATGGCAAACGTGCTCATCGACGTGGCGGTCGCCGCGGGATACGAGCCTCTGTCAAAACGGTTCGGCTTCAGACTAACCGAATTCCCCATAGGCGTTGCCACAAGCTCAGGACGCTTCAGCCACGCATTCAGCTTCGGAGACGCAGAAGCAGCAACAATTTTCTGCAAAAACGCAGGATTAGCAGACGCCGCAGCAACAGCAGTATGCAACGTTGTGAAAGGCGAGGACTGCCAAAAAGCAATTCAAGCGGGGATAAACAAAGCCCTTTCAATTCAAGGCGTAGAAGGAGTACTCATAATCTATAAGGGCTCCGTAGGCACAGCAGGCAAAGTCCCACAGATAATAAAAGTTGCCCCTTCTAACATTTAGTCTATGTTAACTTCTACTACCCGACTCCAAAACTGTCATAGCCCACTTCAGAAGAAAACTGTTTCCGACTTTTGACAATGGGATTTTTCAGACCTGCTTCAAAACACAACTCGCGGCATCTTGGCAAAATATGTTGTGGCTCCACTCGGTCAGAGCTACTCAAAATCGGGTTGAGACAGGTACGCTACTGCATAATCGTTCCGAGCCACCAACCAGTAGCAGTCTACTTTTAGGTTGGCTCTATATATAAGGGGGTATAGGCAAAAATCGCGCAACAGATCCAGCCTTCGGCGCAAGCGTCTGTAAAATTCTTACCGCAGCCAAAGCCGTTGTTTTTCTGCTGTTTATGGGAAATCAGCCTGGAATGTGGCTTTTTTGTCTTAAAACGTACTAAACCCTTTTATAGAAGAACTAAGGGTGTTGCTATGTCACATTAATCATGTCATCCCCGAAGCTTCTGAAAGCTTTTGAAAGCCATGAAAAATTTTGTGGCAGGAGAAAATAGAAAATAATGGAAATGCAATCATTCAAAGACTTGCCACTAGGTAGGGAAGTCTTGAAAAGTATAGATGAACTTGGATTTGGAAGTCTTTTTCCGATTCAAGCTCAAGCGATAATACCCTTGCTCGAGGGCAAAGACGTCATCGGGCAAGCGCGAACGGGAACAGGTAAAACCGCAGCCTTCGGAGTTCCCATGGTGGAAAGGCTAAACCCTGAAATCAGGGTTGTTCAAGGTCTTGTTTTAGTGCCAACACGTGAGTTAGCCGTGCAAGTTGCGGATAACATCAAACTCTTCGCGAAATACACCAAACTGAAAGTCTTGGCAGTGTATGGTGGAGAACCAATTCAAAGGCAAATACACGCGTTAGCAAGCGGAATTCAAATAGTCGTGGGAACACCAGGTCGCATAATAGACCTGCTAAAAAGACGCATACTGAACCTATCTACAGTAAAGATACTAGTTCTAGACGAAGCAGACCGAATGCTGGACATGGGATTCATCGAAGACATAGGATACATAATCTCAAGAACACCATCAACCAGACAGACAAGCCTATTCTCAGCAACAATAGACCGAACAGTAATGAACGTCTGCAACAAATACATGAAAAACCCAGAAAAAATACTCGTAAGCAAAGACGAAATCGCACTCACCCAAATGAAACAGTACTACATGGTTGTGAACCACAACAACAAATATGGAGTCCTTTGCGACATCCTGAAAGAAAACCACATCAACAGAGCCATAATATTCTGCAAAACACGCAGAGGCACAAGTGCAATATCGGAGAAACTAAGCAGAAAAGGATACAACGTTCAAGCCCTACATGCAGGCTTTGCTCAACCCCAAAGAGACCGTGCAATCAGCGCATTCCGCGACGGAAAACTAGAGCTACTAGTCGCAACAGACGTTGCCGCAAGAGGCTTAGACATCCAAGGAATAACGCACATAATAAACTACGATGTACCACTGGAAGCACCTGTATACTTCCACAGAATCGGCAGAACCGCCAGAATGGGACAAGAAGGAACCGCAATAACACTCGTAGGTTACGGCGAACTCTCATACTTCAACGACATCAAAGCCTTAACGAAAACAACCATCGAAGAAATGCGTTTTGAGCAGGATTCGCCTATTCAGAGCTTCTGCTAAACCATTAACCATAATAGGCGGAAAACACAATCTTCCCTGAGGTTAAGACCAGAGAAAATGTTTAGGGACCCAGTTTGTGGCATGGTTCTAGATGAAAACACGGCGAAATACAAAATCACGTATGAAGGCGAAACATACCATTTTTGCAGTGTAGCATGCAAGAAAAAGTTCAAACGACGCAAAACGAAGTTCATAAAGTAACAAACATCGACAAAGACCAAGCGTGCAATGAATAGATTGGTGTCGCCAAGTATGCAGCTGCTAAAAATGTTCAAAAAGCCACAGGCAGAAGCGCGTTGATTATAAGCGATATAGAGTAACGAGCGCATATCAAAGTTTTTCTTCAGGTGAAATATCCATCATCGTTAAACCAGAAACTGGTTTCGGGTAAAAATCTGTCGATTTTTCAGGCAGTCTCCAGTTTTTTTGAGCTATTTGCCAAACTGTTTCTGGATTAATCGGATTTACCAGGAAAGCCAGTTTAGCTTGTCCAGCATCAACTTTCTTCAAAGCGTTTCTAGTTGATTCCGCGTAGAGTATACTTTCATCCATTCTTAGCTTGCCCACTTTCATTATGTGTTTGAAGACGACATCCCGCAATATCACTACATCCAGAAGGCACGCTTCTTTTGGGCAACTAGCGTTAACCAGTTCAGAAGCAGCGTTCTCGTCCTTCAAGAGTAAACCGTAGGCTTTTGAACCGTTATACACAGAAAAAGCGTGCTCTTCACCGTGCTTTTTCAAGAAACTTTCTATAGCTTCAACTGTTGGGTCTATCTCTGAAATCGCGAATAAAACATTGAGCGCCTTTAAAATGTCATTGGTTAGCTCGCAGTCTCTCAGAAGCCTGTGAGTAGACAAAATAACAAGCCCTTTGTCTTGAACAGGAACCATGTAGCACATGTTAAAGTTGAAAGCTGAGTCTTCAGTCCATTTTTCGCTTCTGCGCCTTTCATCTCTGTAAGCGAGAGCGCTTTCGTATCTGTGGTGCCCATCAGTAATCACCAGTTTTTTGTTTTCCATGGCTCGTTGCAGGAGTTTAAGGTTTTCAGGGTCAGACACACGCCAAACAGCATGCTTCACACCAAAAGGGTCTTCAACTTCTATTCCAGGTTTTGTTTTTGTAATTTCACTGAAGAAATCTACAGTGACGTTATCAGGATCTGAGTATATCAAAAAAACGGGTTCAAGATCTTTTTGAACCGCACGCAACATGTTCAACCGATCAGTTTTCGGTTCACTATATGTAACTTCATGCGGAAAAACTATGCTTTCACCATAAGAGTAAAGACGCAGCGCAGCAATCAACCCAATGCGAGTGCATGCTTTTCCTGACAACTTGAACTCTTGCCGAGAAACGAAAAACGCAGGTTCATAATCCTTAGATAATATGCCTTCGTTTAACCAATTTTGGATTCGCTGCTGCGCAGTTTCGTACTTGTTGTTTTCTGTTGGTAAAATTAAGCGGCAATAGTTGTAAGCGGATTTTTCGTAATACTCCCTCTGCAAAGCAGGATCAATTTTGTCGTAGGGTTGCGTTATCAGGTTTTCGGGGTCACCAGCTTTCTCGGTGTACCGTATTGCTTTAAAAGGTCTGATGTCAGCCAAGCAGTTTCAGCTCACAGATTTTTTCTAATGTCTCAACCACTTTATTGGCTATTTGGATGCTGGCTTTTAATTGAGCTCCTTCTGTTTGAGCGCCGATGTGAGGCGTAGCAATTACGTTTTTGAGCGTAAGTAACTTGCTGTTTTTTGGCGGTTCCTCTTCAAAAACATCCACAGCTGCCGCTTTCACTTTACCTGAAACTAGCGCGTTATACAACGCGTCTTGGTTAACCACTCCGCCACGAGAGCAGTCAATTATCATTACACCATCTTTCATCATATTAAACTCCTTTGTTGAAAGCATGTATCGCGTGTGAGGCGTGAGGGGCACGTGAATGGTTATAAAGTCAGCTTGGGGCAGCATTTCATTTATGGGAATAAAACGGTCGAAGACGCATTCGTCTACCACAAGCACTTTCATGCCTAAGGATATGGCTAAGCGTTCAACGGTTTTCCCAATGTAACCGCAGCCTATGACACCGAGGGTTTTCCCATTGACTTCTACACCCATGAGTTCGTCTTTTTTCCATTTTCCTTCGCGAAGTGAAGTTGTGCCTTCTACTATGCCTCTTGCGAGAGCCAGTAAATACCCGATGGTTAATTCAGCAACGCTTAGGTAAGACACATGTGGAGTGTTCACCACTGTGATACCTAACTCTTCTGCTTTTTTGAGGTCTATGTTGTCCAAGCCTTCGCCTGCTCGGCCAATTACGCGGAGTTTTTTGGCGTTGGCAAGCAATTCGGCGTTGACTTTGGTGGCGGATCGCACAATAAGCGCGTGGTACTCGCTTACTATCTTGGGAAGTTCGGTTTTAGCTGTGTCCCAAGCCTTTGTGAGCTCGTAGCCTTTTTCTTTCATCAGTTTTATGCCTTCGTCTGCGATTTTGTCGCACACTAGGATTTTATAGGTCAATTTTTTAGCTCCCATATTTCGTTGATGAGTGCGAGAACTTTTTTGATTCCGTTGAGGTTCCATTCGCCCATGTGTCCGATGCGGAAGGTTTTTTCTTTTATTTTGCCGTAACCGTTTCCTATGATGAAGCCTTTTTC
>Ga0111168_136_pt1 | contig 10149 bp, 10 predicted proteins | sample DeeMarSeWOR28_12_FD_80261 | JGI IMG/M metagenome (GOLD analysis project Ga0111168, IMG submission 80261) | Crenarchaeota group-1 archaeon SG8-32-3 | reverse complement strand
GGTTTCCGTTTCGCCTCTCAATGTTGACGAGTCAGGTTTCACCGTAAGCTATCTGGAGCCACCAAGCCCAACTACGTTGGCTAGCGATTTAACTCAGAATGTTGCAGCTAACTGCGGTTTTCTTTTCTCAGTGTACGTGAAAACCGCCATCTCCAACAAGGCTCATAGAGCTACAGACGGAAATTAGGGCACTTTTACCCTCAGAAACGTGGTTTAGGAACGCAAAAAAGAAATATTGCCTCAAAATAGAGTAACCCCTCTGCTTAAGGAGGAAAACTCCTGGGTTGAAGCTGATATATATTGCTATTGATGGTATGGGCGACTTACCAATGGCCGAGTTAGGGAACAAGACTCCCTTAGAAGCGGCTAACACTCCCAACTTAGACTTTCTCGCGAAAAACGGAAAAACAGGATTAATGTACACAGTTAGAAAAGGCGTTGCCCCCGAGAGCGACGTGGCAGTCATTTCACTTCTGGGTTACGACCCGTTCAAGTACAGCACTGGACGCGGCGTAATCGAAGCTGTAGGAGCTGGCCTCAATATGAAGGACGGCGACTTAGCGCTGCGATGCAACTTCGCCACTTTAGGCAAAGGCAAGGAAATAATTGACCGCCGAGTGAAAAGAAGTCTCACCACTGAGGAAGCCGCGATGCTAGGTGCCGCCGTCAATGAAAAAATAACTTTGGAGTCGTGTCCTGCAACATTCGAGTTTAGGAGTACTTTGGGACACCGCGCAGTTCTTCTTTTCAAGGGCAAAGCTCACTGTCTTTCAGGCAAAATAACCAACAGTGACCCTGCTTACTCTTACGTGAACGGCATAGGTGAAGCCACACCAGACGCGGAGATGGTACTTAAAAGGAGTGAGCCACTGGAAGACACTGAAGAAGCGCGGAACGCAGCTAACCTCGTGAACGAATTCATCGAGAAGACACATGAGGTCTGGGAAGACCATCCCATAAACAAGAAGCGCGTCGCTGAAGGCAAACTCAAAGCCAACTGTGTTCTCACGCGGGATGCTGGAAGCCAGTTGCCAAAGTTCTTCAACATCAACGAGCGATACAACGTGAAGTTTGCGGCGCTTGCGGACATGCACGCGGAAAGCGGCATAGCACAATTGGCTGGTATGGAAACAACTCTTCTGCCGTCACCCTCAGGCGACCTTGAAAAAGACTGCACGCTCAGAGTCAAGAAACTTCTGGACATACTGCCCAGTTACGACTGCTTCTACATTCACCTTAAAGGTCCAGACGAACCAGGGCACGACGGCAACTGCAACCTGAAAACAAAGGTAATCGCAGCCATCGATAAATATTTTTTCGGACTACTATTAAAGGAAATCTCGCTGAAAGACCACATATTCTGCGTAACTTGCGACCATGCTACCCCATGCTTTTTGAAAGTGCACAGTGACACACCTGTGCCCTTGCTTATTTCAGGCGGCAAAGTAAATGACGAGAAGGTTGGTAATTTTTCTGAAAGAAACTGCGGAAACGGAAGTCTGGGTATCTTGGAACGTGGCTGCGAATTGATGCCGAAACTCATGGAATTACTGAAAGAATAGTACATGAGCTCATTTTTTCTGTTACAAATATTATTCAACAAACAGTTGAATATACATATGGATGATATAGGTCTAAAATAACAAAACTTCCACTATTACCTTTTTGAAACAGCAAAAAACCGAAAGGCGTTAGAAATTGGAGATGGGGTAATTATGCTTTTCCTGTGCTTCCGAACAGTTGCATTTTGCCTTTGGCGACTTCTTTCATGGCGTTTTTAGCTGGCCCCAGAACCTTTCGGGGGTCAAAATTTTTAGGTGCATTGGTGAATGCTTCGCGTACTGTAGCCGTGAATGCTAAACGCAAATCTGTGTCGATGTTTATTTTCGCTATGCCAAAAGATATGGCTTTTTTGATTTCTGTTTCGGGTATGCCTTTTGCTCCGCTTAATTCAGCACCATATTTGTTGGCTTTTTCTACTATTTCTTGTGGCACACTTGAAGCTCCGTGCAGAACTAGCGGAATGCCAATTTTCTGGCTGATCGTTTTAAGCCTTTCTATGTCCAGTTTGGCTTGGGTTTTAAACTTGTACGCGCCATGAGACGTTCCAATTGCCACCGCCAATGTATCAACCCCTGTTTTCTCCACGAAATCCACAGCTGCTTTAGGATCAGTTAAAATCGCATCTTTCTCTGCTACTGTTCGTTCTTCCACACCAGCAAGTTTTCCCAGTTCAGCCTCAACAGAAACGCCTCTAGGTTGCGCCACATCTGCCACACGCTTCGTTAAGGCAACGTTCTCGTCAAAACTCAAAAAGGAACCATCGATCATAACGGAAGTGAAACCCGCGTCAATGCATTTAACTGCTGTTTCAAAGTCTCCTCCATGATCAAGATGCATAGCTATCGGCACTGGCGCAATCTCAGCTGCAGTCTTCACAAGGTTCGATATGTAAGCCAAACCTGCGTATTTGATAACGCTTGGTGTGATCTGCATTATCGCAGGCGATTTCTCTTCTGTTGCAGCTTCAGCTATGGCTAACGTGCTTTCAAGGTTCTGAACGTTGAAAGCGCCTATAGCATAGCCTTTTTTCCTCGCTGGAACCATTAGATCTTTATTTGTAACAAGCATCTAACTCACTCCATATCCACGTTAATAATAAAAGCAAGTGGTAGTTACACAGTATTTAAAATTTCTGAATCAACTCGAACAACTTATCAATAGGTCTTTCCCATCAAAACGAAAGCGGCAACGCCGATTACGCAAGCCAATACAATTATTATTGTCATAAAAAGCATCTGGGGAATCCCAAAAATGTAGTGCTGAACTTCATAGTCCAAGGTTACATACATTTCAGTTTGATCCGTATTCACAAATTGTAGCACATACTCCCCTTCGTAGTCGCATATGAAACTGTAACTAAAATCACCCGACCCACCAAAATCTCTCACAGTGCCATTTGGCAAGTTTATGGAAAACTGCAAAGCATTAACGTTTCCTCCAACAACCTTATATTGTATCAAAACGCGATCTTCAACAATCAGGGATATTGGGTGAGTTACCTCCTCTCCGCCCTTTACTATAAGACTAGTTATTACCGCTTGACAAAGCCCCATAAGAGCACCAAGCAACGCTAAAATAACAAGTACCCTTAAGAGTAATCGCGTGAGATTTTCCATTGCAATTATACTTCTCCCGTTTGAACGCATAATTTTTATGAAACCATTATTCAGACTCAAAATACTAATCGAAACAACTACGTTTGTACCTAAGAATCGTAACGTATAACTTACAGTCACACGTGTATTTAGACACGAAGAATTACAATATGACATGCTACTTATGATATCTTACAAATTTTCGAAAAACCAGGCGAAGTTGCTCACGCGAAGGAAAAGAAAATCGATAAAAATCATCTACAATATTGTGAGCGTGAATTATAAAAATTGCACAAAGGCTTGATAATTAGTAAAAAGACTTATCTTAGAAGGCGAAGCTGACTTTGTTAGCATGCTGAAAGATATTTGGAAAAACCGAAGTCAGTCTTAATTAAGCTTAGAGAGTGTAATTTGACTGCATAAAAAGGCGTGCGCCGCACACTTTAATAACTCCGCAAAGAACACAAAAACGAGGGGACAAGCATACCTAAACAATTATTCATTTTTTCTGACGGTGGAGCTAGAGGCAACCCTGGACCAGCCGCTATAGGTTTCTTAATTTTATCTAAAAATGGCAAAGTTTTGAAGACAAAATCACGTTATTTAGGTTCCCGTACAAACAATCAAGCTGAATACGAAGCATTAATAATGGCACTAGAATCTGCTGCAGAACTTCACGCTGAGGAAGTTACTTGTCACCTAGACAGCCAACTAGTTGCCAAGCAAGTTACAGGAGAGTACAGAGTGAAAAACTCGGAGTTGAGACAATTGTGGAGAAAAGTCCAGGAACTGAGAAAAACCATCAAAAAAACAAGCTTCATAAGTGTTCCCCGAACAAACCTTCACATTCAGAAGGCAGACGCGCTTGTCAACGAGGCATTAGACCAAGAACTTATCTAAAACTCCACTGTGAAAAGCATCCAACTGTAACTGCAATAATAAATTGTAACTTAATAACAACAATACACTCTCATAATACAACAGGTGATGATGACTAATGTTTGTTCACGCCAGCATCCGAACAAGCAACATGGACCGCTCAGTCGACTTCTATACAAGATTCCTAGGTCTCACTCTTCTCAGCCGACGAGAAATACCGCAAAACAACGCTGAAATCGCTTTTCTCCAAGACCCCCAAGCCGAAGGTGCCCGGCTTGAATTGACTTTCTACTCCAACCAGAAAAAGTTTAGTCAACCAGACTATGAAGATCGCGTGTTCGATCATATTGCTTTCGAAGTTAAGGACATGAGTCAAGCAATTGACACAATGAGAAAAGGCAAGGTGACAATAACTGATGAGCCTTTCAAGCTTAGCTCTACGGGTTCATTGATAGCTTTTGTGGAAGACCCTGATGGGACTCTTATTGAACTGATTGAGCGAAAAAAGCCTTAGCTCCATGTAAAACTTGATCTGGAAGAATCGGATAGTCTTGCATGGAAAGCATTCAAGTTATCGAGTCCGCTTCAGACATTTATCATCTGAATTGGCGACGTTAAATTGTTGGTGCATGTTCACTTCTTTCTTTTGACAATTAGGAACGATAGCACAACCACGACCAGCACTACTGCCCCAATCACAGACGCGTAAAAAACAGCAGGGTCCGACCCTAACAATTGAGACTGCCAAATGTTTGTCTTGTCCACTATTGTGTTCATTGTGTACTTTGGCAACTGCGATTTTCCTTCAATGAGAATGCCTGTGGCTTTATCCCAATAGTACGTGGTTTCCGTCGTGACTGCATGAGCAACGGTCCGTGTGGTTCCTGAGTACGTTCTCTCTTCAATACTACTTATGGTTATGTTGCCTACGTTTTTGTCGAAGAAAGTATCGCCGCTGTTCAGGTTTGCGGGAATGATGAAATCGTCTCCGAGTTGCCCTGTCTCCAAGTTCAAGGTTACGGTCATTTCTTCCAGTGTTCCATTGGAATGCTCCACTGTGATGTCAACGCTTATACTTTTTCCTTGAACATCCCTAATTTCCATCCTAGCCCAAATAACATCGTGCCCCACAGTAGGAGTTCCAGTGTAAGTTACTTCATATTCTATCCAATCGCCTTTTTTGACACCTACCGAAATCTCAGCTAAGACATTACCCGCGCCTATGAGAAAGACGAACAAGAACATCATTAAGCCTATTTTTCTATTCATAGCCCATCAACCTATGATTTAATTCTTTAATAATTACTCAAGAGACTTTAAGTTACTAGACTCTAACTACGCAATTGCTTTTGTTCGTGTCATATTAGGGAAAAAATTAAGAAAAGCGTAAATAAAGAGGGAAATTGTTACCACAGTATTATTAAGCGCCTTCATATTGTTGAAGTTCTGCCTTCTATTAGTTCCCCAACAGTCACCATTTGTATATCAATTCCATAATTGAGTTTAGCTCGTATTCTCCCTCTAATCGCATCATTATTGAAACTGAAAGCAACAAGTGTCCCACTCTTAGATTTGTGCCTTCCCATTGCAGCTGCAAAGTTTTCAATTACGTTTCTGTCAACATTATCTGCCTGTTTTATCGAAACGGGCTGGCCGTCGAGCGTGTATCCATCTATTCCCATGCGAGCATCGCTTGTTGAAGCAGGTTTGCCATTCAATCTTTTCAGAACCCAATTTTGAAAATCGGTGGGCGTAAGTTTCTTAAGGTCTTCTTCCTTCACAGTTCTTTTCTTCAATACGACAAACGCCGCTATGGCAACCCCTGCAATTACAGCAACTGCTGCCACACCATACGTAGTTCCGCTAATATCAAGTTCCTCATCTTGTCCTGTTGTAGTTGAACTGCATGTGGGGCAGTCTATCCATCCAGTTCCACCACATCTTGAACAATCTACTTGAAGGGAACTCAACCCGGTTCCATCGCAATATGGACAATCGATATCTTCAACTTCAGACAACGAGATCTGTGGTGTTACCCGTAGTTTTTCTGCTGTCGAGGGCGGGTCGCCACCGCCAATAATCACTGTCTCCACTAGCTTGTCATAGTCAGCACTAGAAATACCTGTTATGGTGACACTTACAGCAATTGTCTCCTGTGGCGGGAAATTAGTTCTCGGTGATGTAGCTGAATATGTTACGCTATCAGCTTGTACCTCTGCGGTAACCTTTCCAAATGCCGCTGCAGTTTCCTCGTTTACTAATCTGATCTGAACAGGTATTTCCCCATTGCTTGGTTGGGTGGTTACACTCCCTATACTGATAGTCGGTGTTAAGGTTCCATATCCCGAGCAACGCTCACAAGCTCCCCCTTCATCTAACAGTACTTTACCAGTGCCATCGCACACAGGGCAAGGTATTTCTCCTCTTCCGTTACAAGTAGGACATAACGCATTCGTTAGCGATACGCAAAAGGCTGAACAAACAAGGACAACAATGAATGTAACTATTAGTAATTTACTCTTCATTAGTCCTCACCTCCCCTGAGACCTGTTAAATGAAACTGTTTTGGTTGCATAGACATTGACCTCAATCGCTGAGCCTTCTCCAATCTTTTTTTCAACGAAATGAGTATCTAGTGTTTCTTGACTTAAAAAACTTCGTGAAAAACGCCTTGAACAACTGTCGCTGCAGGGAGAATCAAAGCAAACTAAGCTTCGCGATTCTTAAATTGATACATTTACTCAGACTTCAATAAGTAAAAGTAGGCTGTTTATCTGCAAGCTCTGAAAGACTCTTCTATACAGCTAAAGATGAGATGTTATTCAATAGAATAGTTTTTGGCTTTCCTTTTCTTGTTCTGCCCCTACTTTGTCGTTTATCTTCTCCCCGTTGTCAAGTGCCATTACCCTAATAAATTCCTCTTCTTCTTGGGCTTCTTCTTCAGAAGCAACCCTTGTCTCTTTCATGAATTCTCGTCTCTCAGCAGTTTCACTTTTAGTCGTATCTTCTTTTTTCAAGACGCCACTTGTTAATAACTTCTCCAATCGTGTTTCCAACAACCCAATTTTAGACTCCAGCTGACCTATTATCTCTTTTTTTGCAATGTTTTCGTTTTTTAACTGCTGAATCGCCACTCTCTCGCCAAGTATTTTCCAGCGCATCTCAAGTTGTTTTATCTCCTCGTCCAAAGACCGTGATTCCTCTTCTAGGCGCATCTTTTCATTTTGTAATTGTTCAATTTCACCAGTTGCACTCATTTCATATCACTGACTATAAACGTAATAGGTGCAGGATAATTTGTTTATGAAAAGAGAATATGTATTTACTGTTCAACGGTTGATAACAGTTTGCTTATAGTATCTGCGCCGCTTTTTTCGAGGCGACAGTAGTTTGCGGGGAGTGTGAACATGAGCCAGTAGGACGCGGTGAGTTTGGGAAGAGGCTTGCTGATTATTTTATAGTGAAATTTTTGTTGCTAGTTTTGTTGTCTCTGTGACATTCGTCACGAGTATATCCAATCGGGACAGTTCATCCAAAAAGCGCGTGAGAACAATATGCACTTGCTGCACAAAAAGGGTATAGGCAAAAGATTGCAACAGAATATACAAACGCTTTACTCAACTGTTCCTAAGAGATAAGTTGAAAAGCCTTTCGCAACCTTAACCCTCACTGTTTCACCAAGCAGGTTTGTAAGTTTTTTTAACGTTACAGGTTTGTAAGCGAAGTTCCTGCCTATCCACGAACCAGGCGCTTTTCCCTTCTCGTCCACCAGGACTTCACCGCTCCAGCCAACCCAACGCTGGTTCCTCTTCAAAGACACCTTCTTAACTAACTTAGCCAATTCACTGCTTCTCCGTTTAATCTCAGCTGGCTCCACAACACCGGTGTGCATCTCAGCTGCTACAGTTCCCGGTCTAGCAAAAAACTTTGAAATATTAACAACATCCGGAATCACTTTTCTGATCAGCTTCAGAGTGTTCGCAAAGGCTTCTCTTGTTTCGCCTGGAAAACCGCAAATAACATCCGTGGCAACTGTAATCTCGGGGAAAACACTACGAAACGCATCCACAACCGCCACGAAATCTTGAACCGAGTAAAAACGACGCATACCCCGCAAAACCGTGTCATCACCACTCTGCACAGGCAAATGCACAAACTTGAAAACTTTCTCGCTCTTGAAAGCCTCAAGCAAATCAGACAACATATCTTTCACCAAGTTCGGTGTCATCATGCCAACTCGAACTCGGAAATCGCCTTCCACATCACATACAGCCTTAAGTAACGCTGCAAGGTTTGTGCCAATGTCTCTTCCGTAACACGCTGTGTCTTGGGAAGTGACCCATAACTCTTTTGCGCCAGCAGCCAAATCCTTCCGCACGCGTTCAGAAACTTCTTTTATCGTGTAACTGCGCAAGCGACCTCTGGCAGATACCACGCAGCAATAAGCGCAAGAACCCAAGCAACCGTAACTCACAGGGACCACGCTTACCACAGGATTCGACCTCAAACGCGGCAAACTCAACGCTGGCTTCGCCGACAATGCACCTTCCAAGGCAACAACTTTCTCACCTTCCACCACACGCTTCACAACGTCAACTATTTCAGTGCCAGCAGCTGGTCCAACAGCAGCGTCAAAACGCACTTCTCGGTTTAACCTTTCAAAATTTATGAGCGGCAAGCAACCGGCAACAATCAGCTTCTTTCCTTTCGGAACACGCTTCAAAACTGCTATTGCACGGTTTTCGGTTGGACCCTTGACAGCGCAAGTATTGTAGACCGCAATGTCTGCTTCTGAAACGGAAACAGCCAGTTTATACCCAGCTTTGGCTAAGCAACCTGAGAGAACTTCGCCGTCAGCAAAATTTGCTGAGCAGCCGTAACTTTTCACGAAAACATGCATTTCTTCATCGCTTTATGTTAGATGCTTTAACAAGAAATAAAAACATAGGGGTTGTTACATGCGCTATAATTTACAAGAATTTGCAACACTGTTTATGCAATACTTATAAAGCAAAGGACGAACATGTTTGAAACATATTTATATCATAACATATAGAAGTATAACCTACAACCATCAATCTCGTACCTCACCGAGGGAGAAGACAAACATGAAATTAATCACATTATACCTTCCTGAAACGTACATAAAAGCTTTAGACCAGCTTGTGGATGAAAGGTTCTATCCTAACAGGGCAGAAGCTATTCGTGTGGCTATCCGCGATATGATCAGCGTTGAGGTGTGGCGGAGGAAAGGCATTGACTAAGCAATCTGACGAAACCGCGCTCAAATATGACTTAACCGTGGAAGAACCTAAAAACCTCGTCGAGGACAACGTGCTTGCAGTTTGCGATTCCCAAGCTATCCCCGAATTGAAAACCAATCTTGGAATCACTTCAATCAAGACTGGAATTAAATCGAAAAAGATATGGCTGAAAAAAATGATGCCTGACCTCTATAATCTTGAAGATGACTTTGATTCAGATAAACCAGTGAAAATCGAGTTAGACTTGGATCTTTACCAGATGGAACAAGTCTAGCTTTTCCTTCCTCGGTTTCTATTTTTCAGAAAATCTTTTCTAAATAATTTAAAGCGTGTGCTGATCTAGTTTATTTTATAAACAAAAAATTTAATGGGAATTAATTGGTAAACTACATGTGAAAAAGTGCGTGTGATTAATTAGGGTAACTGGCGCATTTGGAGATCTTGAAATGAGACATGGTTTGGGTTCTGAGCATCCGCTTTGCGACAGAATTCAGCTTTTCATGCTGATTTTGTTTTTTATTGTATGGGGCGTTGATACACTAGGTTTTTTTGTATTGGGGTATTCAACTGTCGTTGTTCAAGCATTTACGTATCCCTTTCTTTTCGCGGGAACTATTATCTTCCTATGTATAAGTTTCTATCTCGTATCAAAATCTCATAAGGCAGTGTTAGAACAAGTTCAAGATCCGCCTGAACTAGTTGATTCAGGCGTTTACGCTTGGGTACGGCATCCAATGTACCTTGGTATTCTGCTTTTCTGTTTAGCATTTATATTCGTCAGTATCTCACTTGTTTCAATTGGAATCTGGATAACTTTCTTCATTTTCTATGACAGAATGGCAGCATAC
>Ga0111168_135_pt1 | contig 10184 bp, 8 predicted proteins | sample DeeMarSeWOR28_12_FD_80261 | JGI IMG/M metagenome (GOLD analysis project Ga0111168, IMG submission 80261) | Crenarchaeota group-1 archaeon SG8-32-3 | reverse complement strand
TATGAAGGTATAGATATTGTTGGAAGTTGAAAATGCCAAAATAGTATTGGAAGAAAGCGCTGTTGATAGAACCAAACCATTTGTTGTAGTTGGTATTCCAGCGTTTAATGAAGCATCAATGATTTCACATATGGTCTTTGAAGCTCAAAAATATGCTGATGCAGTAGTGGTTTGTGACGACGGTTCTTACGATGAAACTGGATGGATTGCAAAGGATTCAGGGGCTTATGTAGTCTATCACCAACAAAATTTGGGCTATGGCGCCTCAATTAAGAGCCTTTTCAAACGTGCTCGTGAGTTGAATGCTGACGTTTTGGTTACAATAGACGCTGATGGGCAGCACAATCCTGATGAAATTCCTATTATCTTAAATCCTATTATCCAAGATGGGGCGGACGTAGTAATCGGTAGTCGTTTTATTGAAAAAGAAGGAACTAAAGAGATGCCTTTTTACAGGAAACTAGGCGCTCAACTAATAACAAAGCTGGTTAATGGTTCATCGAAGCACAACATCAGCGATGCCCAGAGTGGCTTCAGGGCATATAACCGGCAAGCGTTAAAGAGGCTTTCCCCCCATGAAAACGGTATGGGCGCAAGCGTCGAAATACTTCTAAAAGCAAAAAAACATGATATGAAAATACGGGAAGTTCCCAGCTCATGTAAATACAATAATGTTGACGTCGCCACCTCCACAGAGCATCCTGTCACACACGGCATTGGCGTAATCATGTCTATCGTTAGATTTGTTGTGGAGGAAAAGCCGTTGGCAGTGTTGGGGATACCTGCGCTGTTGTGTTTGTTTATGGGTTTGGGCTTTGGGATTTGGATGCTGCAAATATACGCAATCGAGCATTTCATAGTGACGAATATTGCATTGGCTTCTGTGGCGTTCATTCTCATCGGATTTTTCATGCTATCAACAGCTATAACACTGTACGCCATAACTCGAGTAGCCCAAAAAATAAATGGCAAAGAATAGTCTGTCAAAATGCATATCGCTCGGATTCGACATTTATTTTATCCTTATCTGCCGCGTGATTATTTTTATGAGTTGTCTGCTCGTCAAGTTAAAAGAGGACACGATGTTGATGTGCTTACGTGGAACAAGAATGAAACTTGCTCAGAGGAGATGGTCGCTGAAGGTTTTCAGGTTCATAGGTTATATGGTTTAAACCTGAATTTGGTCGGTGTGGTTCAAGACTATCCCTATTTGCCAAGCATGCCTGCAAAACTTGAAAAACTACGACCTGATATTGTTCATGGCGAGTCACATCTTTTTTTGCCTACGGTTCAAGCGATAAGAAAGGCTAAGAAGATGGGTTTACCTTGTGTTGTTACAGTACACGGAGTATTTGCCGATAGAGACATTGCTTTTAATTTCTTTCAAAACTTATATCTTCGTACTTTAGGTTTGGACGTTTTCAGGAAGGCTGATAGAATTATCTGTTTGACCCGTAGTGATGCTAAAGAGGTTGCCAGTTTTGGTTGTCACTCTGAAAAAATTCGGTTAATTCCTAATGCTGTAGATATAGAACTTTTTAAGCCTGAAGACGAGCGAGAAGATAATCTAATAGTTTGGGTTGGAAGATTTGTACCAGAAAAAGGAATACGTTATTTGATTGAAGCAGCAGCAACTGTTGTGAACAAATTCAAGGATGCAAAATTCTTGCTCATAGGTTATGGCCCTTTGAAAGCGAAGCTTATGAAAATGGCGTATGATCGCGGATTACTTGGTGGATCTGTTCATTTCCTAGGAACTTTGAGCAGAAATGAAATTGCAAATACTTTGAGAAGAGCAACAGTTTTTGTCATTCCCTCCTTGAAGGAAGGCATGCCTATTTCACTATTGGAAGCTATGGCAAGTGGTCTAGCAGTGGTCGGTTCGGATATTCCAGGGATTAACGACCCTGTTATTGATGAAGAAAACGGGCTCCTTGTTTCACCTAAAAATCCAGAAATATTAGCTAACGCTATTTTATCACTATTGGGCGATTCACGACTGAGAACGAAACTAAGCCAAAACGCTAGAAAGCATATTGTTGAAAACCATCGCTGGGAAATTATAATTAAACGAATAGAAAAAATTTACAATGAAGCACTTGAAGTAGCACTTTAGTCTTCAGAGTTTTTGGTGGGCTTCAAAGCTAATGTTTGAGTATAGGTCTTTTTCCGGTTCTTGAAGTAATAATGAATGCACAATTCTATGATGTGAAATCTTTAACTGAAAATTATAGCTGAGGCAATCAATTTGGTTTATCCCTCTTCGATTTTGGTGCTTTTAGAGCCAGCGTTTGACGATTCTACTTATGAGAGTAAGTATTTGCCGTTGATGGCGAAATATTTGAATTCGGATTCGTTCAAAATTAATGTCGTTGGTAGCGGTAACTCGGTAAATGTACTTAAACAAAGGTATAAAAATGTGTATTCAATTCCTGTGTATCCGAAATTCTCCAGTGGTGCTGGGATGTTTTTGGGCTATATCTCTTATTTGTTTCTTTCTTTTTTTATGTTGATTCATTTTTCTCAAAAGAGCCGTTGCTCTGTTATAATGAGTTTAGGTGGGCATCCATATACTGGACTTGTTGTAGCAATTATTGCCAAAATATCTGGGAAGAAATCAATCGTGCGCATCTCTGAGCCTACGAGGATAATAATTAGTGGTAGATATACATTGGGTTGGTTGATTTTTTCTTTTGTTAGATGTGCCGAATCTATTTCTTTCAAGTTTTCTGACTTGATTATCACTAACAGAGACATGTGTTGGTACCATCCCTCGGTAAGTCCAAAACAGGTTATTTTGAGTCAAGGTGTCGATGTTAGTCGTTTTAACAGGAACGCTGGTGTAGCAATTAATATGGATATGTTTCCAATAATAATCACGGTTTCACGGCTTGATAAACAAAAGAATATTAAGAGTGTGATTGAGGCTGTAAGTTTGCTCAGAACAAAGCATCCTAAGATCTACTACTTAATTGTTGGTTCTGGTCCTGATGAAGATGAACTCCGAGATCGAGTGGAGCAATTAGGTATTAGCGAATGTGTTAATTTCTACTCTTATGTAAGTCCTGAAAAAATACCTTGCCTACTTAACAGCGCTGATTTTTTTGTCTTGCCCAGCCTTGTCGAGGGTTTACCCTCCGCTGCTTTAGAAGCAATGTCTTGTGGATTGCCCGTTATCCTTGCTTCAACCACTTATAGTTGTCAGCAATCGTTCAAAAACGAAGAGAATGCTCTTCTAGTGTCTGGGCACACTGAAGCAATAGCTGGCGCAATTGATAGATTGGTTTCAGATGAACAACTTAGGAACACCCTCATTTACAATGGTCAGAAATATGTACGGGATCAGCATGATTGTTCTAAGACGAAAGAACGTTTTGCCGAAATAGTCAAACGATTGCTTAGAAATGCATAACGTGTTAAGTGAAGCCTCCTTGACGGTTATAAAAACAAAGCAATGCTGTCCACATGTTCTTCAGAAGTTTTTAAAATGCCTTTATGAGGCATTGAGTCATTATTATCCATTTTGGAGGATGATGCATTTATGATGGCAGCGAGAAGGATTGTCTTGGTAGAATAAGTATGGGGAATTCAAGCCTAACCACATATCCGCTTATATCAGTAATCATTGTTAATTTCAATGGCGAGCGTTTCATAGAAGATTGTTTAGCCTCTGTACTTAAAACAAATTATCCCAATTTTGAAATCGTAGTTGTTGATAACAATTCAAAAGATAAAAGTACTAAAATTCTAAAGGGCTTTAGTGTCAATCCCAGAGTGAAAATAGTATCGCTGAATCAAAATCTACACTTTGCTGGAGGCAACAATGTAGGAATTAATTGTTCTAAGGGGAAATATCTCGTTTTTCTTAACAATGACACCATTGTTAGTCCAAATTGGCTTGTGGAGTTGCGTCGGTCTTTTGATTTGAGTGATGATATATATGCGGTCCAATGTCTTTTGCTTAAGCCGAATGGGAAGGGAATTGATTCTATTGGAGGGACCATTGATTATTGCGGTAAACCTATACCCGTAAATTATCTCTGGTCTCAAAATGAGACTTCTGCTCGAGAGCACCGACTTTTTTATGGCTGTGGGGCGGCGCTCGCTGTTCGCAAAACTGTTCTAAACGATGTTGGATTTTTTGACCCTGACTTGCCTACAGATGAGATTGATTTTTGTTGGAGAATTAACCTGAGTGGAGGCAAAATTATCGTGGCGCCTAGAGCGGTTGTTTATCATTTTAGGTCTGGAGCTTTTGGGAGAAAGATAGATAAAAAACGGGTTTTTTTTGGTGATATCGGAGCTACTTCAGCAATTTTGCAAAACTTTGAGTTGTGGAATATTTTTGCGGCGCTTCCGTATGTAGTGGCCATTTTTGTTACGGCGGTTGGATATGATCTTTTTGTTCGTCGCAGATTAGACTTAACGGTTTTTAGGCTGAAGGCCTGCATCCATGTTTTGAAGAATTTGCGTAAGATATTTAGGAAGCGTTCTAACGCTCAGCGGTACATTCGCAGGGTATCTGACTCTGAACTTCGCAAACTTATGGTGCGCCCAAACATTTCTTACTATTTTGGCTCCAAATAATTGAATGGGGGCAAGAACATAAGAGAACTAATTGCACGAAAAAATGTGGGCACGTTGCTTGTACTTGAGTGGGTTCTTTTCTCTTATGTTGTTATTGGTTTAATGATTAGTCATTTTTTGCCAATACCTGAAATAGTGAACTCTTTTCTGTCGCTCCCTTCCTGGCTGATAATTCCATATTTCTTCGGTTCCTGCTTCAGAATTGCTTTGCGACGTTTTCGTGTTTTTTCTTTTGAGGTACAAGGGACGGGAGTTTTTTCTTTGTTGTTCGGAATGTATCTGTTAATCGTTGCAATTTTTCTTCTTGACTTGTTGGGTTTGTCTGCTATTCTTGCAAATTTATACTTGTTAGTTTTGGTTGTGGCTTTGATCTATTTAGTTCACAAAACTTATAGAAGAACTACTGCTGAATTTTCAATTCCTGCTGGAATGTTTAGAAAGTATGTGCCGATTGTTGTGTTCTGTATTCTTGTTAGCATGATTCCTGCGCTTATGAAAGTGTCTGTTTCTCCTTTTCCATACGGGACCATTGAGACGATTTCGATACCTTTTGAACAATATCAGCCGGCACTGAGATTCATGGAATTTGGTTACTTGCAGCACTATAGAGTTTATGACTATGTTTCCTTAGGTTTTTCCAGCCATTTATTCAATATCGACCCTTTGTCGTTTATCTGGAGTGCATCCTTCTTGATGATGGCTATCTACTCTTTTGGACTGTACTTTCTTTCATATAGTATTAGTAAAAGCAAAAGCTTCGCGCTCTTAACCGTTTTCATTGGCTCATTCTTGAATATGCACTTGTTTAGAGATATCCCTTTGCTGTTCAAGGCTAATGTTTTCCTTTATGTTTTTTTGCCGTACATTCTTTATATTTCTTACAAAAACATCTCGAGAAAAGAATACCGAGTTAAAGATGTAATTTTAACTTTGGTCTTATTCATTGCTATTGCGGTTTTTTACGTTTATCTAATTGAAAGTAATATCTGGTCAATGTTCGCTCCAAATAATATTGCATACCCTGCAGAATGGCGATCACATGTGTGGTTGCCAACAATTATTGTGTCGACAACACCTCTGTTATTTGCTACCGCGTATTTTTCGAGAGTTTTCTTTAAAAAGAATAATTTCTTGTCAGATAATGTGATACCTTTACTGTTCCTACCCTTTTTCTGTTTGGTGTTTCTGAATTCGGAAGCAATCGCATTCATTATTTTCATTTTCTTTTTTATTTTGTTGTTTTTTATGGTCAGAAATAAGAAAACTCATTTGCTGCTATACGTTTTTGTAGCCTTTGTTTTAGTTTTTGTTCTTTTCCAACATTATGTGGTGGCGATAGATGTTGTAAATCCCATTTCGTCGATTATACTTCCAAAATTTGCGGCATCAATAGATTCAATACCTTTCTCGGCGCGATTTAGTTGGCTCTTTGATGTCAATTTAACAACAATTATGACTGCCTTACTAATACTTGGAACCGCCGTATCGCTACTTTCTAAAAGAAAAGAGGATCTCTTTATAATTTCAGCTTTCTCAACGGCTTTGTTCCTGTACCTGTTCCCTGAAGAGTTTGCCTATCGTTTTTACAGAGAAGTTACGATACTCATGGGGTTTGTAATAGCCATTGGGATATGGCGTATTTTCAATGTTATAGGCAAATTAAGGAAGAAATATGTCGCTCCAATTTTCTCAGCATTAATTATACTATTATTGATTCCCAGCCTTATGACTCCAATATATCAACGTTACTATCAATCCCCACTTGGGCAACCTATAGTCAACGAATTTGAATACTCTGCCTCCCAATGGGTGAAAGATAACGTACCTGAAAATACGCTTCTAATAAGTGACTACATAACTATGCAACTTTTGTCACCCCTCTCAAACACTATGTTAACGACCTCAAGAAGCTATCGGGTTCAAGCTTTAAATCAAGAAGAAATCCAAACTGTATGGAAAATAAAAGACATGCTATCACAGTTTATAAGCGTAATATACAATACCACACAAAACCAATTTTGGAGATCATACAAATACGGAATAGGAACAATCGAAGTCCAAATAGAACCTGCTGTTGAAAACTCACGAAACAACGGTACAGCAATTAAGGTAATAGAAGGAAACACGTCTGTAGTGGGCGTCATCCACAAGTTTGAAAAAGTGCAAAACTGGGACAATGCAACTTCACTTTATATAAACTGGCGCGGCGAAAACTCCAACATAAAATGGCAGGTCTTAATTGCGGCTCCAAATGACGCAAACTGGTTTGCGTTTGACTTCAGCGATAACTTCAGCGGATGGAAAAGAATCGAAATTCAATTGAACGCCTTCAAGAAAGTGGGTTCTCCTAACTGGGAAAACGTATCATACATCGCTGTAAGGAGTTCCAATGCACATCCTGGTGAGTGGATTCTTGGGGAAATTGGTTTGATTTATGCGGAACCGTTTAACCTCAACAAGGATGATTTTCAGTATCTCGTTGCCAACATCGACTCCACAGACAAACGATATGGTGAACAAACCAACATACCATGGGAAAACAGCAACATTCTAATCGTTATAACTCAGCGAACAGCCCAATGGGTCAGACAAGCGGGCATATCCGAAATATGGTCTCCCCACCAAGGGGCGGTTGATCCTTCCTATCTCAAGTTCTTTACAGAGAGCAGCATTCTCGAACTAGCTTATTCGTACAAAGACACAATTTATGTTTTCAAGGTGAAATAAAATGGGTAACGCAAAGAAAGCCTATTACGACGAAGCTTACACAATAAAAGGAATAAGAAAGAGCCCCTTGCCCATGTTAACCAACATTTCCCGAAGGCTCAAGCGATTTGATATTTCAGGGCAACAGCGCATATTTCACCTTTTAACTCCTAACGAGAAAATTTTGGATATCGGCTGCGGAGCAGGGTCCTTTGTTTTTAAAGCTAAGAAGAAATTCAAGGAAGTGTATGGTGCAGACATATCCGAAGTAGCAATAAAAAAGGCCGCAGAAGCAGCACGCAAGAGGGATGACAAATATGCCTTCCATTTCTCAGCATATGACGTAGACGAAGGTTTACCATTTGCTGATTCCTTTTTCGATGCCGTAACCTGTATGGCTGTTTTAGAACATGTCATCCACCCTCCCTCGTTGCTAAAAGAAATAAAAAGAATTTCAAAAAAAGGCGCTGAATTGATTATATTGATACCTAACGACGCATGGCTTCCCTACAGGTTCCAGTCGCTCGTTGGAAAAATACCCCAAAGTGGCGGTGTGAATGAACTAGGCGTGGATTGGGGCCACCTTCACAAGTTTAACAAGAGCCTTTCTATCAAACTTCTACAATCAATTGGCTTTCATGTTACAGCTGTTACTTGCTCAGGAATTTTTGCAAACTATCGAAAGAAATGGCTCTCCCTACTATCAGGCGATATCATCATAAAAGCAATAAAACGTTAACCATCTGAGGCATAGGACAGGACGAAAATGACAAGTAAAATTAACCTCATCGAATTGGCCATTTCACTCGTCGTTCTAGCAATAGGAGCAATTTACTTATGGACTGTGCTTCCAGAGATTGATACCCCCTTACGTATAATGATACTTATTATTGCTCTAATTCTAATTGTAATCTTAGCCAATTACCTAAAACAGAATATAGCCAAGACAAATATGCATAACCAATTATTAACAACGCCTTCTGTGATGGAACTAAACATTAACCAATAACGATTTCTTCCATGTCGAAGCTTGATGGAATTTTATTAAACCAATCAGAAATTCGGAGAATAAATAATAAAAAGTTTTTTGTGAATTTATGTTACTTTGCGAAGGCTAATTTTGGATCTAACGATTTCTTCAATTGACTCTTTTGGGCTTTTGAGCCTGTCAATTTCCAAGAAGTTTAATGCTTTACTTACGTCAACTTTAATCAACATCTTGTCATTTTCGTTGAACATACTCGGTTGACCACTATCCACCACAGTTATTTCGGGATGTATCTCACCTTTAGAATATTTGGCTATGGCCTCTCTCACTATTTCAGCTAACTCGATTATCGTTATGGGTTCTGGGTAATACACATTGAATATGTTTGCTAAGCTGTTTCCATCTTTCTTAATGTTGTTTTCCAGAATTTTTCTTACAAACTTTTCGTAGGCATTACAAATATCAGAGATATCCACATACAGCATCGATCTAAACATGCTGTGTTTGTACGGAGTCAACGGCTTTCCTTTAAGACCGTTTTCAACAAAAATGTTTGCGGCGGTCTTTTCTGGCATTCCTTCTCCAAGAACAGTACCCATCCTTATGACGCCAAAATTCTTCTCTGACATCTCATCATAAAATCTCACAATTGACTCCTGAGCAATTTTTGATAGAGCATATAGTCTTGCACGATTTTCGACTTTGTCGGGTCTAAAACCAAATTCCTCATCAATAACTCCTTTTAATCCTCTTTCACCAATCGTATGCCAAGAACCTGCTAAAATCAAACCTTTAATTCTAGGGCTTTCATCGACAACCCTGCAAATATTTTGAGTCCCCAAAAGATTAACGGTATAACCGAGCCTCTTTTGTTCAGTAATCAATGGAATCTGCACAATTGATGTATGGATAACTAAATCTACATCTTCTAAAGCCGCTTTAACCTCCTCATAATTCCTAACATCACATAACTGGAAACTTGCGTTTCTTTCAAACTTCTGTTTAGGGCTTTTAATATCTAACAACTTAATGTCAAAGGCTTTAACGAGATGTTTCGCTAAGGAAGAGCCAATATAGCCGGCTCCACCTGTAATCCCTATGACCCGTTTATTCAAATCAATTCCCCACGATTATCGCAACACTATTTACACATTGATTTTTATCATTTGTGGTGAGCTAAAAAAGAATCATGTCTTTAACAGGATAATCGCACAAGTCTTAATATTAACTGGTCATTAAAGGATTCAGTGGTAAGAATGAAGGCACTTGTACTTAGCGGTGGTAAAGGTACTAGGTTGCGGCCTTTAACTTTCACGTGTGCCAAGCAGCTTATTCCAGTGGCTAATAAGCCTATTTTGGGTTATGTGCTTGATCAGGTGGCAGCAACTGGCATAAAGCAGGTTGGTGTTATTACTGCTCCTGAAACTGGTCAGTACGTTAAGGATTATGTCAATGACGGTTCAAAGTGGAATCTGAGTGTTGACTATATTCCTCAGGAGCCTCTTGGTTTGGCGCATGCGGTTAAAACTGCGCGACCATTTCTTGCTCAGGATTCTTTTGTTATGTGTTTGGGCGATAACGTAACTGGTAAAGGCTTGAACACTTTCGTTCAAAAGTTCCAAAAAGAGCATCTTGACGCCCTTATTATCTTGAAGGAAGTAGGCAATCCCTCAAGCTTCGGTATAGCTCAATTAGATGTTGAGGGTAATATTGTTAGGTTGGTGGAGAAGCCTAAAACGTCGATGGGTAATCTTGCTATAATTGGGACGTACCTTTTCTCGAGCAAGGTGCACGAGGCTATCGCGAAGATTAAGCCTTCGTGGCGGGGTGAACTTGAAATAACTGATGCCATCCAAGAAATGATTAACATGGGCTTCAAGGTAAAAGCTGAAATTCTCAATTC
>Ga0111168_138_pt1 | contig 10218 bp, 9 predicted proteins | sample DeeMarSeWOR28_12_FD_80261 | JGI IMG/M metagenome (GOLD analysis project Ga0111168, IMG submission 80261) | Crenarchaeota group-1 archaeon SG8-32-3 | reverse complement strand
AATTACCCCAAAATTTTTTGCTTTCTAAATAAGAAAACTAAACAGCGTTCTTCAAGCTTCTTCAACCGTAAGCAACTACTGGATCCAGCCTTTGGAAATCCCTGTTGATCCTAACTCGCCTGTTTTTCTCATCAACCTTCACAAATCCGTACTTACCCAGAAAATCTGCAACCTCCAGAAATTCACGTTCGCTTAACTTCAGTCTCAACAGCGACTCCTCTATTCCATGCCATTTCCCATCACCGAGCAGCTCTAGAACCATCGCAATCTTCGACATCGACAGACCCCTTTATATATGCTTATTTTACTGCAATACTTAAATGTCTTATGAGGTTATTTTTCAGAACTTTGTTATAGAAAAATCTACACTTTTTTTCAATATACCAAATCAAAGACCGACAAAAACACAGGCAACATATTTAATAACTTAAGAGCAAACCAACAAAAACCAAAAAAATCTCTTCAGAATTATACCATCCAATCAAAACCACAAATTGTTCATTGAAGGAGGGTACAGAGCCTGTCAAGCAGTTATACACGAACCCGACAGCTATCAACCAACTGCCAGTTCAAGCATTATAAATAGGAGTATGAGTTTTTCCAAACGCCAGTTGAATACCCAAAGCTGAGAAAAAGCCATTCTCCAACGCTACTTATACTGCATAATCTGCAGAGGACATATTAGTCCAGAACATGAAGTTCGGCTCTTTCTAATCTCTATTTGGCTCGAGTACCACTTTCAAAGATTCGCCCGCTTCTGCCATCAACCTAAAACCTTCCGCTGCCTGCCGCAAACTCAACCGATGCGTTATCATATCCCGAACGTTTAATTTCCCTTCAGCCAAAATAGCCAAAGATTCTACCAAATCATTTGGCGCTGCACCATAAGAAGTCTTCAGACTGATTTCATTCCTCCAAAACTTGTTTATAGGTACAGGAACATTCACTGACGGGTCTGGCACCGCAAAAAACAGAATAATCCCGCCTTTATCCACACAATCTAATGCTGTTAAGGCCGCCTGTGTTGCCCCAGTACAAACCACTACCTTATCAGCTAATCGTCCATCATTGTTCTCTTTCAATTTATATGGCAAGTTTCCCTGTGCATTTATAGTGCAATCCGCACCAAACTTCTCCGCCAACTCCAGCCGGTACTTGTTTATATCAGCCACAACAACCCGTTTCAAACCCTTACGTTTAGCCAACTGCACATGAAGTATCCCAGAGACGCCACTGCCAATAACCAGCAAAACATCATTCTTATGAATCTGAGCCAAACGTTGACCCCGAACCACACATGCCAAAGGCTCAATAAAAGTCCCGTCCTCAAAAGACGTTTCAGAAGGTAACTTGTAGACCCCGGTTTCAACGTTTATCCTAGGCACACGAATGTACTGGGCAAACCCACCTGGATAATAATTTGTCGTATGCAAAGTCCTACAGGCCGTATGATGCCCACGTAAGCAGTATCGACATTTGTTGCAAGGAACATGATGCGACACGAAAACGCGGTCACCCACCTTACACCCCGAAACTCTGCTGCCTACTTTCTCAATTACGCCTGTAGCTTCGTGACCTAGAATTCTCGGAGCCTTCGGAACCCTGTACCATTCCGTGACATCGCTTCCACATATACCGCTAGCCATTACCTTCATGAGGATTTCGTCATCTTCGATTTCAGGCTTAGGCACTTCCTGTACTCTTACGTCTTTGTTGTTGTAGTAAACAGCTGCAAGCATATAGTTTCACCAGAAAGAGGTATGTTCAGGTTTTTTCAGCTTTCATCTGATCAAACAAACCTTGTGCTTCTTCAGCCGTGTAATTGTCATGGATTATAGCTCTGATCGCACGTATAGCAGCTACAGGATGTTCAGTCTGCCAAATATTCCGTCCCAAGTTCACTCCTATGGCACCTTTCTGCATACCGTCATAAACGAAGTTGAAAACTTCACGTTGAGTTTCAGTTTTTGGCCCACCTGCAATAACCACAGGCACAGGACAACCATCAATAATTTTCTCAAAATTTTCCTCGCAATAATAGGTCTTCACGACTCTAGCCCCTATTTCAGCGGCAACCCTGCAACACAACGCCAAATGACGAGCTGTTCGCTTCTCAAGCTCCCTGCCAACCGCGGTAACCGCCATAACAGGTATTCCGTAATCCTCACATGCATCCACCAGCTTCGCCAAGTTAGACAAAGTCTGATGCTCATACTTGCTGCCCACAAATACGGACATGGAAACAGCGCTTGCGTTAAGGCGAATGATTTCCTCTATAGATGTGACTAAGTTTTCGTTTGCTAAATTCTCACCAACAACCGTTGTTGCACCTGACACACGCATGATAATAGGCTTAGGCATTGCAGGGTCAATACAATTTCTCAAAACTCCGCGTGTCATCATTAAAGCGTCAGCGTACTTCCACAATGGTTTGATGGTTTCACCTGGCTTCTCCAGCATGCGCGTTGGTCCTTGGAAGTATCCGTGGTCTATCGGCAAAAAAAGAGCTTTGCCGTCAGCTTGAATAAGCCGCGATAAACGGTTTCTCATTCCCCAATCCATGTAATATTTCACCGCGGAACCTTTAGCTCCAGAATTAAATAAGCTTTTGTAATAACTGGAGACTGATTTGATTATGCTGTTCTTCTCCAGAACATAGAAAATTCCTGATGAAATAGTTCCTGAAAGATTAAGGATAGAGGATCATCATGAGTGATGAAATGAAATGCTCACTAGATCCTTGAGACCCAAGCTGTACCATAGAAATAATGTTGACCAGCTGACCTGTTTCAGATGTGGAGAGAAGATCAGGCTGGGAGATCGCGTCCGCACCAACGGAAACAACATGTATGTATCTATCAAACCCAATAGGCTGAAAAGCATGAGGATACATCATCAGAATTGATATGATGAGATATTAATTGGACGAAGTTTTTTCTCAATTGCTGAAATAGCTGGAGATGGGAATGAAATCTTGCAAGCTGATATATCTCAATCACACAGCAAAAAGTGCGGAGCGTGTTAATAGTAAAGAAGAGGATTGAGGTAAACGAGAATATACTTGTTTTCAGCCTCTTAGCGTGCACTTTGCCGTTAATTTCTACTAACGTTTCTTTCTTAATTTCGCGATATATTTTCAAAGCATTTGGAAGGGTGAGAAATCCAATGGGACCTACTGAAAAATATTGCCACAATAAGCCCAAAATTGATGGAAAGCTACTGCACCACACAAAAAATGGCTGACATTATTCTGCTTCCAAAACACGCTCTTTTCGACCCCCTTTATCTCAAGCCACAATATCCACTCGAATTTTTCCAACACAGCTCAACCGCACTTTCGAATGGTTTATCAGTCCGATTAAATTATTCGTCAATGAAAATCATGGTTGCAGGATTGACGCCGTTTTGAAGTCGGAATGTTCGTTAAGATGCCCTGTCTGTGGAACCCAAATAGACCCAGGTGACACACTTACAAGAATGCAGATAACGTACGACACATTCGGAGGAAAAAAATATTGTTTCTGCAGTAAAAACTGCAGGCAACATTTTATAGAAGACCCGAAAATCGCGTATTTCTCCATGGAAATAGGCATAACCAAAGACATCCCAACATACAGTGGTGGACTGGGTGTTTTGGCAGGTGACATCGTAAAAGCCAGCGCAGATTTGAAATTGCAGATGGTAGCGTTAACGTTGGCTAGCAGGAAAGGATATTTCAGACAGAAGCTAACGGAACGCGGAGAACAACAAGAGTTCCCTGACGAATGGAATCCGTCTAAATCCTTGTTCTTGATGCCGAAGAAGACTACAGTAACGATTGAAGATAGACAGGTTAAGGTTCAAGCCTGGCTTTACGAGCATCAAAGTCCCACTGGGGGAATGGTTCCCATTCTTTTCTTGGATACTGATGTAGAAGGGAATACGCCAGAGGATAGGAGAATCACAGATTATCTTTATGGTGGCGATAAGCGGTATAGGTTTAAGCAGGAGATTGTGCTTGGGATAGGTGGTGTGAAGCTTCTCAAGGAGCTAGGCTTCAAGGTTAGAAAATACCACATGAATGAGGGGCATTCTGCTCTTTTAACTTTTGAATTGTTGAAAGATAAAAGTATGGACGCGGAGAAAGTTCAGACGCTCTGTGTTTTCACGACTCACACGCCGATTGAGGCCGCGTTTGACCAGTACCCTTATGGCATGGTTAATGAAGTGCTCGATAAAGAATACCTGATGTTGAATTTTAAACAGTATGCTGGTCAGGAAAACTTGAACATGACGTATTTGGCTTTGAATTTAAGCAAGTACGTAAATGGTGTTTCTAAAGCTCACATGGAGTATTCGCGGAAGTTGTTTCCTGGTCACTACATCAGGTCTGTTACTAACGGGGTCCACTCTTACACTTGGACTTGTCCTGTTTTCAGGACGCTTTTTGACAAGTACATTCCTAGCTGGGCGAACGAGCCTATTTTGCTTGTTAGAGCTTTGGAAATTCCGAATCGGGAAGTTTGGGATGCCCATTTTAAGGCGAAAATGGATCTTATCGGTTTTGTTGAAAAAAGCAGCGGCGTGAAGTTGGATCCTGAAGTTTTGACTATTGGGTTTGCTAGGAGAGCTACAGGGTACAAGAGATCAACGTTGATTTTCTCGGACTTGCATAGACTGATGGAAGTGAATAAGAGCGGAAAAATTCAGATGGTGTTCGCAGGGAAAGCTCATCCAAGAGACGTTGACGGAAAACGGTTGATAAAAGAGATTTATGAGTACGCGGATAGGGTTAAAGAGCAGATGAAAATCGTGTACCTTGAAAATTATAACATGGAGATTGCGGGTAAGCTTACATCAGGGGTTGATGTTTGGCTTAACACTCCTGTTCCACCTATGGAAGCTTCTGGAACCAGTGGAATGAAAGCGGCTCACAACGGTGTGGTGAACTTTAGCGTGCTGGATGGTTGGTGGGTTGAAGGTTGTGTTGAGGGAGTTACGGGTTGGTCGATTGGTCCACATCCAAAAGAGTTGGTTACTGACGAGGAGAGAAAAGAGGTGGAGCTTCGTGACTTGTACAGCAAGCTGGAGTATCTGATTACCCCGACTTTTTACGGGGATAGGGATGAGTGGATAGAGTTGATGAAAAACTCCATTGCTAGAATTGCTCATTACTTTCAGATTCAATGGGTCATGCGAAGGTATATCACGGAAGCTTACATCATTTAGCATTGTTTGCTCGGTATTCAGATAGCATGCTTTCGATTAGGTGGCTTCTGCTGTTGTATTTTCCGTTTTGAATTTGCTTGTCAATCCACTTCAGCAAATCCTTGTCTATGGATGCGAAGAGGCTGGCTTTGTTTTCTAGGTTCAATTGGGCGATTATGATGTAGCCTTTCTCGATGAGCCAATGGTGAAACTGCCAAGTCGTGCAAACGCAAGCTGTGCTACAGGTCTTTCTTATTTGATCGTACTCTTTGGATTTCTCTTTCTGCTGGTTCAGCTTCATCTGCACTGGACATTTCACGTCGTTGCAGAATTCTCTGCGTTTATACTCGGTAAACCCTTCAAGAGACATCTTTTGATCAACGGTTAATCCCAATCCAAAACTAATAAGCATATTCATTGGATGTTATATGCTATTCAACAAGCATGTGTTCCCAGAAATTCTCATATTTGCGGGTAAACAAGCCGATGAAGAGAACAATCATTAGAGAGTGTACCAACAGAGACGCTGTTATTGCACCACCGAGAAAAGGGACAATTGGGCTTGGCGTTTCAGTTGGGGCGAGGAAAGGCCAGAAAACTGGGTTGTAAGAATGGTTTGTAACGTCTAGCAGCACATGAGAGAGACATCCAATAGCACAGGAAAAAAGGAGGTTGATAGAGAAGCAGGATTTTTCTTTGACTTTAATTTTGTCAATAGGGAAGATCGCGCTCGTTAATTTTGGGTAGATGAAGACCGTTATTGCTGAGGCGAGAAGTGTACCAATCGTTAAAGAGCCTAATAGACTGTGAAGCAGTAAATGAGTTGGAACAGTGGTTCCGAACAGCAGCACCATGAAGGGAATTTCAAGGTCGGGGAGCATCGAACCCACAATGAGTGCTGGAAGACTTAGTTTTCCACCAAGCTTGTAGAGAATGTAGGCAATTGGATAATGGAAAGGTGTAATCGGCAAGTGTACCGCACCGTTTTTGTCGTAAGTTTGAAACGTTGTGCATAAATGACTTTTGGCTAAAACAAGTGTTTGCCAGTTAACAGAATGAAATCTGAACTCTCAGCACTAGATGTAACTTCCTCTGTACGAGATAAAAAAAGCGCGTTATTTCTTCCCTTGATCTTGGATTATTTTCTCAGATATCTCTAAGTCTTTTTGCGTGTTTATGTTGAGGAGAACTTCAGTTTCTTCAGTTATAATGACACTTGTTTCGATTTTTCCCTCTTCTTGAATTTTCGCGCCGTTCACAATGTTAACACCGGAAACGGCGTGCCAAACACCATTATACTCGTCCGTAGAAGAAACAGAAAGTCCTAACGCCTCACGCGATTTGATCGGAACAAAAACCGCCAAAAAATTCTTTCCGCACTCTTCAAACTCGCTTACGACCTTGTCCAAGAACGACCCAGTTACCGCTGGCAAATCTGCGGGAATCGTTAATACTGCACCAGATAACCCTGCATTGCGAACAGCTTGCTTCAAATCAGAATGATAACCCTTTGCAGCAGTCCGCAGAAACTTCCATCCTTTGCTCTTGCAGCGTTTCTCAGTTTCAGGCGTATTCACGCTCGTCACAACATAGAACTCAGAAACTTTGTCAGCTGAAGCAACAGCTTCCAGTACCCAATCAATTAACGGCTTACCAAGAAAAAGCAATAAGGGCTTCTCAACAGGCAAACCTATTCTTTTGCCTTTGCCTCCTGCCATTATCAACGCAGGAACCTTCATAACAGCAACACACCCGCCAAAACCACTAAAGTTACAGCCCTCGCAGTTTCATTCGCTGCACCTATAGCATCTCCAGATACTCCTCCAAAAACGCTTTGGGCCGTCCTCTCCATAACCACCCCTACCAAAACACTAAGCAAAACCACCAAAACCCCAGTCAAACCCAAAAGCAGATAAAGAATCAAAACCGCCAAAAAATACGCCACAATGTTCCGATTCCGCTTCGCCATCCCAAGAAAAATCGATCCTAAACCTGTGTGAGTAGGATTCCCAAGCCACACAATCGTAACCATAGCCAATTTCGCAGCGACCTCAGCTGCAATTACAGCCCCAAAAGCAAATTCCGAATCCATGAGAAACAACCCTGCCACCGCCCAGAACTCAATAAAAATCGCGAGAAGAGCGCCTTTAGGAGAAACAGTCCAAGCATGCGCAGCTTCCCGTCTCTCCTTCAAGTTGCCAAAACCTATCGCGTTGCCTAAGTCTACAAGCCCGTCGAAATGCTGAAGCCCAGTCAAAACAAGAAGAAACGCAAGCGTCATCATAGCAGGGAAAAATCTCAGCAAGAAATCAACTGGAATCTGAATAAACGAATTGAAGAAAGCTAGAATCTGTGACATCAAGAAGCTACAACCCAGAAAGTATCCCGCTCCCAGCAAACCGATAAATCCCCCTATTACGGGGAAAAGGAAAAGAGCTTCAGCTGATGTCACCACACTAAAAGTTTTTATAGCCTTCATCTTCGAACATATAGCCTAACTCAACCAAATAAGGATATAGACTTTGTCGTGAATTTCATGGATCAACTCAATGGAAAGAGCATATTGGTAACTGGCGGTGCAGGCTTCATAGGTTCCCACCTATGCAAAAAACTTTCCAGTTTAGCCAGCAACCTAACCATATACGACAACTTATCGAGCGGAAAAGTTGAAAACGTCAAACATCTCCCGAAAGTTCACTTTGTGAAAGCAGATATCCTCGATCTCAAAAAACTACAATCACAAGAAAAAACCGACTTGATCTACCATTTAGCCGCTCAAGTTGTTGTTCCATACTCAATGGAAAACCCCATCGAAGATTTCGAAACGAACGCGCGGGGAACACTAAACATCCTCGAAAAGGCGCGTAAAGACGATGCAAGAGTAGTTTTTGCGTCAAGCGCTGCAGTGTACGGCAACACCACCCAACTTCCTACTCCGGAAACCCACGGTTTCAGCCCAGACTCGTGCTACGGATTATCCAAAGTAGTAGGCGAACAATACTGTAATATGTATTCAAAACAGTACGGCCTAGATGTAACCATTGTGAGGTTTGCTAACGTTTACGGACCAAAATGTCACGGGGTCATACATGACTTTCTGGATAAAATCAGCAAAAATCCAGAGCAACTGGAAATCATCGGAAGCGGAATGCAGTCCCGCGATTTCGTTCATATATACGATGTTGTAGAAGCAATGCTTCTCTCCGCCACAAGTGACGTTGCCATCGGAAAAACCTTCAACATAGGCTTCGGCAAAACAACTACTATTATAGACCTCGCAAAAATAATCTTGAAAATCCTCGGTTTATCCGAAAAAACCGTCATAAAACCCACCAACGTTCCATGGCAAGGCGACATCAAAACAATCTGGTTTGATATAAGCAAAGTGAAAAAAACGCTGAAATGGACGCCTAAGATAAGCCTTGAAGACACCCTAAAAGAACTAATCTTGGAGAGGAAAATGCTAGTATGACGACAACACCTGCCAGAGGATTAATTGCACTTTTGCGACTTCCCTATTGGATGATGACAGGCGGATTATCACTCATAACCGCGTTTGCAATCACCGAAAGCCTCATAAACTTAGACACTGTGCTGCTGGTTTTCTTCTCGATGGCATGCATAACCTCTGCAGGCTTCGCCATAAACGATTACTTCGACAGAGAAAGTGACGCCATAATCAAACCAAAAAGACCCATACCTTCTGGCGCACTGTCTTTAAAACAGGTTATAGCAATCTCCACTTTACTTTTCACAGTTGGTTTGGCACTCTCATTTTTAATAAACTGCCTCAGTTTCCTTCTTCTTCTGATTGACTGCATTTTACTCGTGATTTACTCAGCGTTTGTCAAACGTAATTCTGGTTTCGCCGCAAACGTTCTCGTCGGCTTGTTAGTGGGTACAGCGTTCCTCTACGGCGAAGCTACGGTTTCCCAAAACATAAGCCTATTCTCACTCAGTCTTTACCCCATATGTTTTGGAACAATCGGCGGCAACATTCTAAGGGACGTTTTGAGCTTAGAAGGAGACTCCCAAATCGGATATCCAACTCTTCCCAAAAAACTCGGCAACAAAGGCGCCATACAGATTGCCGCCTTCTTTTTCATTGCAACCGCAATACTTGCCCCGCTTCCCTTCTTTTTCCAGTTTTTCACTATGTACTACCTGTTCCTGATAACATTATGGGGGATTCTCCTCGTTTATTCGTCGATTCGCTTAGTAACTTCGCCGCCTACCGTCGAAAATGTGAGTAAGTATGAGCGCATGATCACCATGTCAATGATGATACTCATATTTTCACTAATCATTGAGGCTGTTGTTGCATGAAAAAAACCAAAAGCATCTGTCCAGTATGCCAAAAAAAAATTGACGCCGAATTAACCGAGGTAAACGGTCGAATTCTGATTACCAAAACCTGCAAGGAACACGGAACGTTCTCAGCTACACATTGGGAAAGCATAGAAGTCTTCAACTTCGCTGAGAAATTCGACTACTTCAAGTATTTCGGTGATGCAAATGCACCGAAAAACCCTGAAGGTTGCCCCTATATCTGCGTTTCCTGCAAAAACCATGTTTCAAGCACTGTGATCGGCGTTATCGACGTTACAAAACGGTGCGATCTGAGATGCACAATATGCTTCTCCTCTTTTGATGAACATGAAGTTAATTATGAACCCAGCAAAGAAAAAATTGTGGAAATGTTAAAGTTCTTGTGTAAACGTAAGCCTAAACCTCCAGCTTTGTTGTTTTCTGGAGGAGAACCCTTACAACGCAAAGATATGCCTGAAATTATAGGCGCTGCACATAAACTGCGGTTCATGACCATATTGGCAACCAATGGTGTTAGACTGGCTGAATCACCAGAACTTGCTGAAAAACTGAAGAGGAACGGCTTAAACATAGTTTACCTGCAGTTTGACAGCTTCCACGATAAATTCTACGAAAAAATACGCGGCAGGAAATTGCTGAAAACTAAAATGCAAGCTATAGAAAACTGCCGTAAGTATGATATTGAAATAATACTAGTAAACA
>Ga0111168_133_pt1 | contig 10409 bp, 9 predicted proteins | sample DeeMarSeWOR28_12_FD_80261 | JGI IMG/M metagenome (GOLD analysis project Ga0111168, IMG submission 80261) | Crenarchaeota group-1 archaeon SG8-32-3 | reverse complement strand
CGTTGTATAAGAAGGAATTCCACGGTGGAGTGCTCAAAGCAAACTGTGGTATGTACTCTGGGAAAACAGTTCGAGAAGCCAAAGACTTATTGATCAAGGATTTCAAAGGACGCGGCTACGCAGACAGCATGTACGATTTGTCTGAGCCCGTCGTGTGCCGTTGCATGACACCGTGCATCGTGAAGGTCCTGTCGGACCAGTGGTTTTTAAACTACAGTGACGCTGAATGGAAAACCAAAGCCAAAGAAGTCGTGGCTCAGATGCAGATTTACCCTGAAACCGCGCGGCAGTACTTTCTCACGGTCATTGACTGGCTAAAAGAATGGGCCTGTGCGAGGACAACAGGCTTCGGGACACCGCTGCCGTGGGGCAAAGGTTGGATTGTGGAAACCCTAAGCGACTCAACCATCTACATGGCTTTCTACACTATAAACAAACACATCCGCGAATATGGAATAGAACCTGAAACGCTCACACGGGAAGTATTTGATTACATCTTTTACGGTAAAGGCGAAACTAAAAACGTCTGCCAAGCTTCAGATATACCCGCAGATATTCTGGACGCTATGCGCAACGAGTTCCTATACTGGTACCCCTTTGACCTTCGAGTCTCAGCGAAAGAACTTGTACCCAATCACTTATCATTCTGCATTTTTCACCATGCTGCGCTTTTTCCACGTGAACACTGGCCTAGAGCCATAGGTGTAAACGGCATGCTCATGATTGAAGGCAAACAGATGCACAAGTCAAAAGGCAACTTCGTAACCATGAAAAACGCTGTGGACAATTACGGTGCTGACGCAACGAGATGCGCGCTTCTGCTAGGCGCCGAGGGCATGGACGACCCTGACTGGAGAGGAGATAACGCTGCAGACATACGAGGAAAATTAGTATCTCTGCGCAAACTCGCCTTAGACATAATCGAGAAAGCTAAGAACGGGGCGACAGGGCACTTGGAGAAGTGGTTGCTGAGCAAAATGCAGCAGCGCATCGGAGAGGTTACGAGAAACCTTGATGAGTTGAAAACGAGAACAGCATTGGAGATCGCACTATTTGAAGTTTGGAATGATTTCCGATGGTACGCTAACAGGAAAGGCGAAAACGAAGCCGCGGCTGTTAAGGAATCTTTGGAAGTTTGGCTTAGGCTTCTTGCGCCCTTTGCACCGCACATTTGTGAGGAGTTGTGGAGCGTCGCGGGAAAAGAGAGCTTCATTTCTCTGGCTGAGTGGCCAAGTGTTGACGAAGAAAAAGTGGATGTGCTTGCTGAGGAACGAGAAAACCTGCTGAACGAATTGATTGACGACACATCCAATATTTTGAGAGCTACAAAGATTTCGCCTAAGCGCGTGTGCTATTACACGGCTAACAATTGGAAGTGGCGCATTTACCATAGTATTCTCGAAAAGACGGTTCAGGGTGAAGTCAAAGTGAACGAGATTATGAAGGAACTCTCCAAAGACAACAGTTTGAGGGCGAACATGAAGGCCGTCGCCAGTTTCGTACCCAAGGTATTGAAAACGATAAACAGGATGCCTAACGAAAGAAAAGAGCAACTCGCTAGAATTGAAAATGCAGACGAAAAAGAGTTCATCGAAAACGCATTGGATTTTTTGGAGGAAAGGTTTAACGCGAAGGTAAATGTTTACGATGAGGAAGACCAAGAGCGTTTTGACCCTAAACACCGAGCAGCGCTGGCTATGCCCAGTCAACCTGCTATCTACATAGAATAGCAACTTGAGAGGACTGCAATGCCCCAGAAACAACGAAAGCACTCTTTAAAGTCAAAACAAGTTAAGCAAATTCTAAATGAGGTTTCGGAGAAGCTTAAGGTTAACGTGGAAGCCCTTTTTGGTCCAAAACCCAAAGTCGAAATTGTCGAGTCAGATATGGGCAACGTTTACCTAATAAATGATAAACCTTTGTTCTTTAACTTTGAAAAAAAAGTGATACCAACACTGCTTTTCCAAGGTTTCGTTTCAAGGGCTTCGAAAATCGTAGTGGACATGGGAGCGATTCCTTATGTGTGCAATGGCGCTGACATTATGGCGCCTGGAATCGTGCGGGTTGAAGGTGAATTCAGCAAAGGAGACTTGGTTCTGGTTGTTGATGAGAAACATGGGAAACCGATTGCCATGGGCGAAAGCCTTCATGACTCAGCAAACGTTAGAAACGCCAAGCAAGGTGCCGTCGTCAAGAACGTTCACTTTGTAAGTGATAAAATCTGGAATTTCGCCAAAACATTAGCTGAATAAAAACCGTTTCAGAGTAGAGAGGATGCCTCAAGTCAAAGAGCAAACGTTGTTTTTAACATAAAGTTGTAATCTTTATCATGGATTCATAAGGCACTTATTAATATAATTCATATTAGCTATCAGAATTCAGACTTGAAATTAAGAAACGCTTAACTGTTGAAAGGTAATTAAATATTAGGTTGAGAGGAGAAAACTTGCCAGATCTTGGATTATTCCGCAAAGCAAGGAAAGAAGAAGACGAGAAAGCAGTGGTTCCACCTTCAAAAGATAAAGAGGTCTCAGACAAAACTTACTTGAAGGCAATGCCTCTCCGCGAATTATCAGATTTAGAAGAAATCAAGAATGAAATCAAAAAAGGAAATGTCCTGATTCTCCGCGTGACTCCCCTTGCAAGCAAGAGCATAGAAGACGTTAAACGCGCAGTAAACGAACTATACGAGTTCGCCGAATCCATCAGCGGAGACATCGCCCGCCTAGGCGAAGAACGGGTAGTCATTTGCCCGCCAAATATTAGAATCTGGCGAGAAAACAGGCAAGTTTCAAATAAGCCTCTGCCTACAGCAGCCTAAAGGTTTCCAAAATATTTGGAACGACAGCGCTAATGCCGACTTTACGGTCGAGGAAACCTGCCATATTCCTGATTTTGCTTTTTTCTCCGTGGCACACAAAAATTCTTTCAGGCTTGGGCTTAAGATGGGTCAAATAGTTGATTAGTTGTCGTCTATCAGAGTGTCCAGAAAAGCCTCCTATGGAATTCACTTGCATTCTAACTTGGACAACAGCCATTTTGCCCTCGTTATCCATCATGGTAACTTCATTTACTCCTTTCTGAACCCTTTTGCCCATGGTGCCTTCAATTTGATAGCTGACGAAGATTATCGTGTTCTTTTCGTCCTCAGCCCAGTTTTTGAAGTATTCTATTACAGGTCCGCCTTCAAGCATTCCGGAAGTTGCCAGAACGATGCACGGTTCACCTTCGATTATGGTTTGTCTAATACTTGGGTGCTCTACGATTGTGAAATAGTCCGATTGGAACGGGTTAACCTCTTCGTGGAGGATGCTATGACGAACTTCTCTGCTCAAATATTCTGGGTATGCGGTGTGGATTGCTGTAGCTTCTGAGATCATGCCCTCAATGAATACTGGTGCTTCCTTCATCAATCCCCGCTTCATGTAACCGTCAATGATGAGCATTATTTCCTGTGCTCTGCCTACCGCTGGAACAGGAATAAGCACTTTGCCTTTGCGTTCTAATGTCTCATTTATGACGGCGGTTAAGTTTTCCTCAGATTCAACTCTGGAAGGCATGAAGTCTTCTTGTCCTCCGTAAGTGCTTTCGGTGATGACTGTTTCTATGCGCGGAAATTCTGTTGCTGCCGCCTCAAGCAACATGGTTCTTCCGAACTTGTAGTCGCTTGTATAAACGATGTTGTGCAAGCCTTCGCCGATATGCAAGTGTGCCATGGCAGCGCCGAGTATGTGACCAGAATTGTGTAGGGTCAAACGAATATCTGGTGCTATGTCAGTGACGACACCGAATCTAAGAGGAATTGTGTGTAAAACGCACTCGCGGACATCCTTTTGGTCGTAGTACGGTGTTACTCCCTGCTTGTTTGCCACGTCCAAGTAGTCAAGCTGTAGCATCGTCATGAGATTGGAAGTTGGCGCGGAACAGTAGACAGGTCCGTCATATCCATATTTATAAAGGAATGGCGTTAAGCCGCAGTGATCAAGGTGAGCGTGTGTTATAACCACTGCATCTAGCTGGTCTATTTGAAATTCTGGGCAGTCAAAACGTGGAAAAGACTCAAACGGTCTTTGTGAGCCTGGATTGATGCCGCAGTCCAGTAATACGCTGCTTTCTCTGGTTTTAACGAGGAAGGCTGAACGTCCCACTTCTTGGGCTCCTCCGAGCACTGTCATTCTGATGTCGCCAATCTCGTAAGCTTTCGGTCGGAAAATTCTTTCACCTACGGTACGAAGTATGCGTTCGCGTTCTTTGCTTTCTGAGTGAAGGTAATGGCGCATATGCGTGACGATTTTAGACTTTATCGGAGGGCTTCTCAAGACGCGGGGACGCCATTTTGTTTTCTTTATAATTTCTTGCAGGACTGTGCCGTTTCTGCCGATAACTAAGCCAGGTTTCTTTGTTTCGATTATTATTTCACCTAGGCTGGGGTCAAAGTTTATGTCGGTTATCTCTGCTTCTGAGGATATCAGTTCCCGTGCCATCTTCTCGGCTTCTGTTTCTGGAAGCCTAACCGATGGGTCCGGACGGATGACTATTCTTTTCCGTATTACGCCGACAATTTCTGCTACTACACTGCTTTGGTCAACCAGAATTTCTGGTTTCTTGGTGTAAACAGCTAGCATAGGTCCTTCGTATTCTATTCGGGTGACTCCTGCTTCTCTTGGAACTTTCTCAAGTATATACTGGCTTATCTCAATCTTGTCTTTGTCTCTGCCTGAACTTCGAGCCACGTTTCTTAACTTCCTCAGCTTGTCAAAAGCTTATTTTTCTCCTCTTTCGTCAACTCGCGATAACCGTTGTTATCTATTACTGTGATGTTGTAACTATTGCCGCTCGCGATATCGCGTTTCATAGCCGAATTAACGGCTTTAACAATTGTCGGTAGCACCTCTTTAATAAGCATGTTCTCTCGGTACCTATCTTCAAGTACACCGTAGGCTACTGGCGAACCAGAACCTGTTGAGACGAATTTTTCCTCTGTCAGGCTCCCGTACGGGTCTAAATTGAAAACGTGTGGGCCTGTCGTGTCCACCCCGCCTACAAGAACCTGTGTCGCTAGCGGCAAGTATCGGGCGGAAAACAGCAGGTTCGCAACAAGTCTAGCTGCGGCGCTTACGGGTATGGGGCGGTTCATTTTGATTTTGTAAAGTTTGGCGTTGGCGGCGAGTATGTCGACAACGCGTTGTGCATCAGCAACTGTTCCAGCTATGGTCATGCCTAAGTGATCATCTATTTGGTATACTTTTTTTCCGAATTTGTGGGCTACGTAGTAACCCATGGTTACGCGGGTGTCTGAGGCTAATATTACACCGTCTTTGCAAACAACTCCTACTGTTGTCGTTCCCTTAAGGACTAGTTTGTTAGCTGCATTATTCTGTGTCAAATTTTTTGTCTCCCTAAAACTTGGATTGTTCGCAATTTCCACTGCTAGGAAGTAGCATGATGTAATTTCCATGTGGGATTTATTAATATTGTGGTTTGAAAATTTTGAATTAAATGCCACCTCTAAATCGCTGTGAATACAATTCAGAAAAAGGGTCCAGAAGATCTACCACATCAGCGAGCTTCAGAACTATGTGAATTTGCCATACAATATGTGTATACACAAAAAATCGCAGAGTAGACGGCAACGCAACTTCTTTAAAACTCTGCACATAATAATACATGTATGTGAGGAGTTAAGTTATGCCCATCGATAAAACACCTGAAAAAAACGCAATTCTTTTCGTGTGGTTTAACCATTACGCTGGAATACTCGTTAAAACCCCCTCAAAAACGATTGTTGTAGATCCCGTGGACGTAAGAGCACGCAGTTTCCCGTATGTAGACGCTATTCTGATAACCCATGAACACTACGATCACCTAGACCCACGATTAATAACAGAAATACAAAGAGACACCAACTGCACCATCATAGCTGACCCAGCATCCACACAACGTCTGCAACACGCGATTCCCCCAGAGAAACTGCAGCAAATCAGCCCCGCCGAAGAAATCAAAATCGGTGAAGTCTCAATCAAAGCGGCAAAATGTAATCACCCCGCAGCTGCACCTGTAACCTACATAATCACAAGCGAAGACGGCGTGAAAATATTCCACACCGCCGACAGCCTGCCTTTCCCAGAACTTGCAGCTATCGGCGAGAAAGAAAAATTTGACGTTGTCTTCTGCACAGTTGGGATCGCTCCAGGCTCATCACCTGAAACAGGATTTGAAATCGCGAGATTAACAAAACCCCAAGTCGCCGTTCCTTACCATACAAACTCAACGGATTATCAACAGCAGTTCGCTGCAATCTTAAAGGAGGAACTCCCGAGAACCGCATGCTTGATTCCTGAACTTAACAAAATTTATCAAGTTTCAAAAAGGAAGTGAAACCTTCAAAACACAAAAAACCAACCAAAAGACGAAAATCGAAGTAGCCAAAATCCTGCATAAAATAGACGCTTTGAAATTCGGCGTATTCAAGCTTTCAAGTGGAAAAGTCAGCCCCTACTATATAGACCTCCGAGTCGTGCCGAGTTTCCCAGATGCTTTCAGGGAAATCTGCGCTTTCTACGGAGAATATATCACAAGCCAAGTGGGACTCGAAAACTTCGATAGAATAGCAGGAGTTCCTCTTGCTGGGATTCCTTTCGCATCACAGGTCGCTTACAACCTGAGAAAACCGTTTCTGTACGTGCGCAAAGCCGTCCGCCATCATGGAAGACAAAGACGAGTAGAAGGAATCCTTGTCTCCGGAGACCGCGTTTTACTCGTTGACGATTTGATTACCACAGGCTTAAACTTGAAAAAAGCAGCAGAATCAATAAGGGCTGAAGGCGGAGTGGTAACGGACGTAGTGGCGTTATTAGACAGAGAGGAAGGCGGAAAAGGAAAAATCGAAAAAAGAGGCGTGAAGATTCATGCATTGCTTCAAATGAGTGAAGTAGCTAACACATTGTACGAAATAGGCGCTATTGACGAAGAGAGCCTCAAAACCATTATGAAACAAATCAAAAATAATAGAATATAGGAAAAAGCTACCGCGTTTTAATCGTAGAAGATCAGCTTTTTCTCTTCCAACAACGTGTGCAGCTTTTGTACAGCGTCATAAACGTCCTGTTCTTTCTTAGCTCCGGTGCAAACCAGTTTTCCACTTGCAAACAGCAGAATCACGACTTTTGGCTCCCTCATTCTGTAGATCAAACCTGGAAACTGTTCTGGCTCATACATGGTCTTTTCAAGCGTGTAAGCTGCTTTTTCTAGATCGATCATACCACCCAAGCTTGCTGAGGCTACGATATTCTGTATTTTCAACTCTGGTTTACTTATGATTATTATTCCGCCTTTTTTCAGCTCTTTAATTACTTTCATTACAGCTCTACGTGCTTCTTTCTCTGATTTTGCACCAGTACAGACCATCTTTCCCGAGTTAAAAATCAGAGTAGCCGTCTTTGGTCTTTTTAGTCTGAATACAAGACCGGGAAACTGTTCTGGACGATACTCCACACCTGGATAGCCCTTCACTACTGCGTTCAAGTCAACTTTCTGGTTCAATGTTGCAGAAGCAACGACATTTTCGATGCTTATTGTTGCTTTAACTTTTGGCATTAACTCCCCTTCCATTTCGCTGTGTTTAAATTCTCTTCTTTATAAGCAAAGTATCTTTATAAATACATCTATGATTATTTGAATGCACCTATTTTTTCTAGATTATTTTCTTTTTCTGTAAATCTGTTTGTTGTCCATGGTGGAAACGTACTCATAGCCGAGAAAGACTTCCGCGGGGATAAACAGCGGTATATTGAGTTTAAGGCATACTGCGACGAGTATGACTTCCACTTCTATATTATGGACAAAGACGGAAAACGTCGGCAGATAGATCCTAGTGATTTGGCAAAAAAGTAAGGTTGCTTTTAAATGTTATATGGCAATGTTCTCAAATAGGCTTTATCATAAATTCGTTTTAATTATGAAAAAGTGGAAGGATACCATGAAAGTGCAGTCTACTCGCGGAAAGGGTTTTATCAAACAAAAATCCAGCATATGCTATGTCGTCAATGTACACTGCGCCAAATTGCCCTTGTCCTGAGAAAAAGTGCCTGTACCATGGAAAATGCGAAGAATGCGTCAAACATCACAAAGAGAAAGGCGAATGGCCCTACTGTGCAAGATAATCGCATTAGGAATCATGTATTTTCAGTTTTGCTTTGTCATACATTTCTCTGAGCAATCTCAGCGAAAAAGGCGTATAATGCTTACTAAAAACGTTTCTTGGGCTTCTGCCTTGAAAAAGCATGCTTATTTCCGATTTTCTTTCGTTGATCTTACTGTTGGGTTAATTTTTGGGGATGGTTTTTGGGGGTAGTTTAGCTTTTGGCGTTATTTCATTGCCTTTTAAGCTTCAGCAAACTAGGGTTTTCGTTTGAACCTGCAAATTCCCAACCACTTTCCCGCCCTTGACTGGCAGTATCCGTTAAGGTTGTTAACGCAATGAGTCATTTCGCATTTCCGTTTAGTCACTTCGTTTATTCCCCTAGGCAACTATGAATACTAAGGATGTAGTGACAGTTTGTGCGTTTCTGTTCAAGTCAGCTAACAACAACTTCAGAATAGAGCACTACTCACTTAAACAGAGCTCTCCCGGGTTCAAAAAGGTCGTTTCACCAGTTCTTTTTTAATGCAAAAACTCAATTCAGCATTAATGGCGTAACTTATATGGTAAAACGGAAGAGTCTGGATTCTCCTTGGTGCTGCAGTTGGGATTGTGGTTTCAAAAGTTGGGATATAACAGAAGTAATAGAGCATGAAAACAACACAAAACACTGAAGCAAGAATCCTCCAAAAAAGAAATAAGAATTGCAAAAGAGAAAAAAGGGTAGATGCCGCGGGAGATTTCGCCACTATCATAGTGTTTTTATGAATGCATCTAGGGTTGTTGTAGCAATTCTTACTTTTTATTCAGAAGACTTTTTCTTTCTTAGCAAAGGGAACACAAACTCAAAAATTACTATTAGTATTATGAGTGCTATGACTATAGGTAAGCCTATGGAGTTGCGCATGAACAGCACAACATGTCCTACCCAAGGAATACGCATAACTGCCTTGCCGACCACAAGGTCCTCAGAAACCCCTCGATTCCCTTGTATGTCATGCCAGGGATCGTACTCTGTTTCTTCAGGTGTGGCTGGCCATTTGTTGACGCCGTTTCCGTCACCTTTGGTGTAGAAATATATTTTTTCGTTCCTTTCCTCTTTCGCCACTATCCTATGTACTATTAGCTCTTCTGGGTCGTCAGGTCGGTGGAAGACTATTATGTCGCTGTCTGGATAGTTTGTGTTTAGGTCTTGAGGGTTTACTCCTTGGACAACTATAAGGTCGCCTATGTGCAGGGTGTGACCAAAGGGATGCGTCCACCCGTCACATGCGCCGTTATAAGGTACACACATGCTGCCGCTTACTACTGCCAACGCAGGGTACGGCGTGTTCAGCACTGCTTGCGACCCAAACCAGAACCCGAAAACGGCCACAGCGATCAAGCAAATAACAACGACGGTTTGAATATATTCGTTCTTCCAAAGTTTCTTCAGATTAGCAATCAAAGCACTGCCTCCGTTGAGTTGTGAAATATTATTGTTCATAGAACAATCTATGTTATAAAACTTAACTCTCCTGAAAAAAGGAAGAATGAGGAGATTTAGATAGTATCAACTATTCGCGTCTGTTTTCCATTACCTTGCTCTGTTGATGAGACTTAGATTTTCTGTTTGCTTAATACTTCGCGGAAGCTGTGACCATTTGCGCAATTATATAACCCAATTTCCAGTTGCATCCTTTTTCCTTGCTTGTCTGGACGTCCGGCCATTTTCCAAGATTTCTTAAGGTTTCCTTCGGCTCCACATTTAGGACATTTAGCCATTCACATTTCCTCCATTATGTTACAGTTCCAACGTTTCTTAATATGATAGATATATAATTTTCCATTGTTTTTGAATAGAAAATTTCTGCTTAAACATCAAGATTAAACATTTTTATGTTAAAATCATGGAAAAACACTTATCGGTCTGCAAAAACCGCGAAAAAGACACATTAAGTAAATTTTTTCTATGCTTTAGGCTCTAATTTTACTCATTCACTCTATCAAAAAGACTTTTAAACGTTAAGATGAATCTTGATGCTTTGTTGCTGATTAGCCTGCGATTTTTGTGTATACCCTTTATATAGAAAGTTTAGTACTGAATCTCGTTTCTGAGAGATATGAATTAAAATTTTGGTTTTTGTAAGGCTTTGACGTTAAAGTTTTGCTTCCTTGCTCCTCCAGAAAGGCAAGTGTTCTTTCTTAGGAGGTGATCCGGCCGCAGGTTCCCCTACGGCCACCTTGTTACGACTTTTCCCCCCTCACGAAACTCAGATTCGACACAGCC
>Ga0111168_132_pt1 | contig 10471 bp, 6 predicted proteins | sample DeeMarSeWOR28_12_FD_80261 | JGI IMG/M metagenome (GOLD analysis project Ga0111168, IMG submission 80261) | Crenarchaeota group-1 archaeon SG8-32-3 | reverse complement strand
AACAGATTGTTTTGCCGTCGTCTTTGGTTCCTGTTTTGCGTGCTGCATCCTCTTCCAAGCTTGCTGCCTGCATCGGAATTGTTTTTTCTCCAACCTTAATCCAGCCGTCCGAGGCAATGATGCATGTTCGCTGGAACCCAGTAGTGTTTGAGCCGTCAATGACGGTTTTGCGCATAACATGCACTTCGTCAATAGGCTGCATATTCATCATTAACGCTGCAGTTAAAACCACTTCCACAGCCTCCAAGTTCAGCGGATGCGGGGGCTCCTCATCCATTTCCACAAGGCAACTTGTCGCGCGGTTTGCTTCATACAGAACTTTTATTCCTTTCTGAAATTCAAAAAAAGCTGCAGGGTCCACTTGACCTAGCTCGCTTTGGGTGGGTCTAAGCCTGCGCAGAAAAGAGATTTCAGGTTCTCCCTTGAAAAGCGCCGGTGGACAACCACAGAACAGCTTCGTTTTAGTGTTGAGTTGCTGATGGATTTCCAAGCCGACTTTTAGTCCTATCTTGCCGTAGTCAATTTCCATCTGCGCTTTCTCCTTCAACGCCAATTTCTTCTGCCATAGTCCGCGGTGAAAACTCGCCAGCAATATTGGTCTTTAGAAGTTTTTTGGCTTCTTTTGGGTTACTGGTTTGACCGAGAACCCACATCAGCTTCACTAACGCGGTTTCTGGGAACATGTCTTCCAAGGGAACCACGCCTAAAGCCAGCAGGTCGCGTCCTGTGTCGTAGACGTTCATGTTTACGCGTCCCCAAATGCACTGGGAAGCTAATGCGACCACCACGCCGCGTTTAATCGCGTTTCCGATGGCATCGAAGCAGTATTTGCTTACGTGACCTAAGCCACTACCTTCGAGAAGTATGCCCTTGCAGCCTCGTTTAACGTGCCAATCGATGACTGCAGGGTTAAGTCCTGGATGAAACTTTACTATTGCAACTGCTTCGCTGAATTCTGGTTTCAGAACAAGTTTTCTTGCGGCATCGCGTTTTTGATAGTTGTCTGTTAGCATGATTATTTCGTTGTTTTTTACTAAGGCGATTGGCCTGCCGTTTACAGGTTTGAACGTGTCTCTGCGGCTGGTGTGGCACTTTCTCACTTTTGTGCCTCTACTTACGGCTATGGCTATGTCGGAAAGCGTTTCGTGCATGGCTAAGCCAACGTCAGCGAACGGTCCTCGGGTTGCGGCTTGAACCGCTGCGATGAGGTTGGTTGCAGCATCAGAGCTGGGGCGATCAGATGAGCGTTGGGCGCCAACGAGTATGACTGGGACTGGGAGGTTTTGCAGGGCGAAACTTAATGCGGCAGCAGTGTAAGCCATGGTGTCTGTACCGTGGGCTATTACTACGCCGTCTGTGCCTTGCCATATGTGTTCAGCGACTATTTTGGCTAGCTGTTTCCAGTGTTGTTGGGTTAGGTTTTCGCTGTAGATGCTGAACACGATTTCCGTTTTCACCCGTGCAATATCGGAGAGTTCTGGGACTACGCCGTAAAGGTCGCTTGCTGAAAGGGCGGATCGTACAGCTCCTGTGCGGTAGTCTACGCGACTGGCTATGGTCCCGCCTGTGCTCAGGATGATGACTTTTGGCAGTTCAGGTTTTTGCTCTGGAAGCGGTGGCGAGGCGAACGCAGGTTTGGTGCCTTTGCCTATTTTTTCGATTTTCACTTCTGGCGTTACTCGGATGCCAACGTTGTAACCGCTTTTCAACTTTACCACAATGTGTTTATCATCGCCTGTTTCTGAGCGGGGAATAAGAATACCTTCATATGCTTTCTCTTCGCAGGGTTGTTTTACAGGTTTTCCGCCGTAGTTTCTACTTGAGGGCTTATCCGTGTAGGTTTTTTCGTATCTCGTAACGCGTATGACATCGCCAACTTGGCATCCTGCGTTTATGAGAGCTTTTAACGCTTCGCCTTTATAACCTGAACTTTCTCTTTTACTCATTTCTGGATCTCCAACGTTACATTGGAAAGAAGGTGGTTTAGGGCTTTAACTTTATCGCCCGGCATTCACCCGCCATATTAATATTCTTTTTGTGCGCACGTGATATGTGAGAGAGTGTGTGAGTAAGAGAAAAAGAAGGTAAGAGAGCATGTAGGAAGAAAGAGGGGAAAAAAGATTAAGATTTAATCCCCAAACCACTTGAACGTGTAATGATTTTCATTAATGGAGGATATATTCGTGATTTTCAATGACCTATTTGGAGACGACAACATACATTATTGGAAACTGAGAAATACAACTTTTAACCAATCAATAGACCTTGCTTGCAAAAAGTTAAATTCTAAAATACTAAATAAAAACTGATTTCACTATGAACAAAAAAACTAACTCACTAATCAGTACTTTATTACTTTCTTTTCTAATGGTTTTAGTTTATGCCCAGATTAACGTAGGTTTGAAGGAAGGCGATTGGGTTGAATACACAGCCACCTATACTGGAAATCCTCCAGACACATATCCTGAAACGGCAAGAATAGAAGTTCAAACAATTCAGGGAACGGTCATAACTGTTGAAATAGAAAGAGACCTACTAAATGGAACCCAAACTTCAAAAACTGAAACTTTTGATCTTGAAAATGGGGCTCCTGACCTACTAATTATACCATCTAACTTAGGAGAAGATGACGAAGTTATTCATGAAGATATTGGAAAGGTTACAATAGAAAGTGTAGAAGACTACAATTTTAAAGGAACAACAAGAAAGCTAGTTTATGCATATGTGTTGAATACTGAATTTAGTTGGGATAGAAGTACAGGAATACTTGTTGAAGCCATCCAAACAACAGATACATTCACTCAAACATTGCTAGCAGTTAACACTAACATAGTTCAAACACAAGCTTCAGGTTTAGACCCACTGCTCATCTATGGAATAGTAATTGCTGTAATTATTATCATAATAGTTGTAGTCTTGTTGGTTCTCAAGAGAAAGTAGTCTCTTTCTCCTCCCCCCATTTTAGATAAGTCACACAAAATCTTTAATTTGAAAAATGCCATAGACAAGTTTTGGTTGCTTATGAATAAGAAGATAGTTGCTCTGGTAATTATAGCAATACTCGTGGTCGCAATTGCAGCTGGAATAATATTCTTTTCGAGTCAAGAAGAAACTGTTGACAGTAGGATTCAAAACTTAATGGAACAAGGTGACGTTCCATCCCTAGCAGCAGGAATTATAGTAAATGATGCTATGGTGTGGTCAAGCGGGTTCGGTGAGCAATCTGATTTAGATACTGTCTATATGATTGGTTCGGTAACTAAAATGTTCACAGCAACCGCAATAATGCAATTGTATGAAAATGATATACTTGATTTGGATGCTGATATTAATGATTACATTCCTTTTAGCGTTAGACATCCTGATTTTCCAAATACTCCTATTACGATTAGAATGCTTTTATCTCATAGGTCGGGAATAGCGGACGAGGTTTCTAATAAAACGCTCTGGGATTTTAGTGCAGACATGATTAATTGGGCTAATGATAATTTGGAAGCGAATATCAAATTATGGGATACTAGACCTACGTTGGAGGAGTTTTTGGAGGGATCTATAACTCCTTCTGGCAAATACTATTCACCCGATAATTGGGACTCGCAGCCTGAAACAGATTGGGAATATTCAAGTACAGGTTATCTTTTACTTGCCTATGTAGTCGAACAGCTTTCTGATCAATCGTTTTCAGAATATTTGCAGCAAAATGTTTTGTCTCCATTAGACATGCAGAGTACAGGATATGATTACGCCGATTTCGCAGGTAGAAACGCGATTCCTTATGAATGGAGGGATAACGTAAATTTTGAGTATCCTTTGTATAATCAATATGATTTGGGTGGTGGGGGATTGCGAAGCACCGTAGGCGATTTGAGTGATTTTCTTATCGCTCATATGAACCAAGGCCAATATCATAATACGCTCATTCTTCAACCTGACATAGTGGATTTAATGCAGACATCGCAGTTTTCCATGTTCGGACATGGCTTTGGAGGATTCAGTTTTGCTGGTTATGGTTTGGGTTGGCCGCTTTACCAAGACCAGATCATTGCCCACGGAGGAGCTGCCCCTGGATATCTTGCAGACATAGCGTTTAAAACCGAAGGTAACAGTAAATTTGGGATCGTGCTACTACTGAATCGAGGAGCTAGTTTAGTAGAAGATAATTATTTGGTTAACACGTTTTTGCCTGCGGTAATTAACATACTCTTTGATGAAGCTGCTCAACTACCATCCACTTGATTTTCTAAATAGTCCTTTCGTGCTGTGTACCTTTGCGAGTCTTGGAAGAAAGACCCGCTATTCTATTTCAAGAAACGCAAACACTAAGAATTATGCTTGTGTGTGTTTTTTTCTTGTGTTTGTTTTTTTAGAGAGAGTTAGTTAGAGAGTGGAGAGAGTAGGAGAGTTAGAGAATGCGAGGGTTTTTCTCATGCTTTATTCCCCGACTTTGCGTGGCGTTTCTTGAAGTAGACAATCAGACCTAAACCTATAACATACATAATGACTGCCGAAGCTACAACTATCGTTGTTGGGAATGGCAACTCCACGATGAAGCTGACTGTTTCTGTTGTCATAGTTCCCTCTCTGCGGAAACCTGTTGTCTCCGTTTTTGTGTTTGTTGTAGAGTCTGTTTTAACATCACTCTCGGTTTGAGGTACAAAAATCTTGGTTTCATTATTAGCCAAGGAAATTGTGAAGTAGATTGTTTTTGAGGCAGTGATGTTTTCGGGTGTACTTTCAATGTAAACTACGATGCTGTGGGACCCTTCTGTCAGTCCATTTAAAACTGTGTTGCCTGTGATCGTTTGGTTTGCTTGTCCATCCAAACTGTAGCTTACCGTGTAAAATATCTGGTTTACCATGTATTCCAAGGGTACGTCTGGCGTGTTGTATGTTTTATTTTCTGGGGACAACACCTTAATTGTTTCAGAGGGCGAGTTTTCTGAAAAAACAGTAAGAACTTCCACTCCATCATAGTAGACGATAGCTACGTTGTCAATGGTTTTTGTTTTAAACCAGTTATTAATTTCGCGAGAATCATATGTTCCATCGGTTGATATGGCTGGGCCTCGCATGTTTTCTGCAACCAACTCTCCTTTATCCTTAAGAGACGATTGACCAATAATCAGTTCTCCCAGAGAATAAACCGAATAAGTTTTTGTGGTCTGGTTGTAAACTAGTCTGAAGGCGAACCACCTGTAATCTATTAAAAACGTCGCCCTAATTGCGTTGTCTTCAGATAATTGAGGGGGCGAGGGTTCGTAAGGGAATTCTTCGTCCTCTGTAATATTTCCTTCCCATGGGCTTTGTTCGCGTGCGCTTAAAGGAAGTAGTACTTCTCCCTGATAATACATCCTTCCTTGACCGTATTCGTATGTGAAGGCGTAGGCACAGTCTGGGCTCCCCCATGATGCGATGATATTGGCGTTTTTATTTAGAGATGTTACGCAAGCTTCTGCCGAATTAATTGCTGAATAAACAATGTCACCATACTTCATACTTGTGCCGAAGGGTTTGTTAACGACCACTTGAGCTTGACCACCAGTGTTTGCGTATGTGTCGCTTCCGAACCAATCTTGTATCGCAGTTAAGTTGGTACCGCCGTATTTTCCAGGGTACCAGTCTTTGCAATACGCTGACAGGTAGCTGGGAATGCCTTTTAAGAGAATTACGCCTCCTCCGTTTGCAATGTAGTCTTCTATTAGAGATGCATGTTTCGGTTCCACTGCCCAGTTCGCCTTGATGACCACTAGATCATAGCCATTCAAGGATTCCGGCATGTCTCCTGCAAACGTTACCTTAAAACCTGCCTCTTCGAGTGCGCCTGATATGGATGAACGCCAATAATCCATTGTTGGTTCTGATGGATATGGACCCCAATCTGCTCCGTCGGTTAGGTGATGTGCCGCCCAGTTGTCTTTGTGGTTTACGTAAAGTACTGTTGTGCCGTTGGGTGCTGCCCATTTTGCCCCTCCACTGAGAAGCTGCAGGGAAGGCACTAAGGATCCATTGAAGAAAGGCGTTGGAGAAGGAGAGGGAGAAGGAGAAGGCGCATTGGTTCTTCTGTTTATCGTTAGAACAAGGTTTGCTGGTGGAGCATTTGGTACTACGGTTAGCCAGGCAGATAGCTCTTGAATGCCCGGTGTTATGCTGTAATTGTGGTTGCTGAAAGTAACGTATTTGGCTTGATAGTCTGTGTCGTTTAAGAGAAAATCGAATTCCGTAAAATAGGTTACGGACGCTAAGTTTTCGACTGTGAACTCGAATATTACTGTTTCTCCAGGGTAAACGCTGAAGCCAGATGGATACTCGAGTATCTCGACGTTATCTTTCACTTCAAATGGTACGTTTACGGATTGAAATGCATGAACCGCAAAGCTCCCTAAGCTCAGCGTGGAAACTAGAATTGCAGCTAAGAAGACAAGAGGCTTATTCCAGTTTTTCCGTTTTGGAGGTTGGCTCATATGTTCTCCTCATGAGAAAAAATGGTTTTTTCCGGTAAAAAGCGTTTTTATCAAGGTTTCTTGACTAAAGAAACCTATTTTGGTCAATATTTCTTGACTAAACAACTCTCGGCATTGGTCAAGGTTTCTTGACTAAGTCCGTTTTTATTCTATTTAGGCTTCTTGATAAAGCGACCAGTCTTTAGGTCTCTATATCGAACTTGAGCTTTACCTTTCACAGTGACAACTTCATGTCTCCAAGTTACAGCCGTTCGTCCATAATAGCGCGAAACAGGTCTTCTACCTATAAAAACAGGAATATCAGATTGAACGTTTGAAAATTGTTGGTGTCTAAGGCTTTAAATGGGGGAAAAATTTTAAGCCTATTTGGTTACATTAATACGTTTTATTCGCGGATGGAGTGATTAGCTGATTGAAGTTGTCGCATAAGCAGAATCTTCTTTTAGTCTTATTTTCTATATTAGTGATTATTGGAGTTTCGGAATCTGAATATGGAATTGTGCAATCTTTTGTCAGATTTGTTTGTACTTCCTGCATCGGATTAGGGTAGCCGAGGAGAATGAATCTTAGTCGGCTACGTCATATATTTCAATCAATTACTTTTGTTATATCTAATTTGGGATTTGTTTCTCTATTGAAAACTGGTCTCATTTGGCCATTTTTCTACTGTTACGGCTGTCCCCTTGCAGCTGGCGGGTGCCCTATAGGCGTTCTGCAGCATTTTATGATTCTTCCCGCTATTCCTTTCTATCTTCTAGGTACTTTGGGCATTTATGGAACAATTTTTGGCAGAGCTTTTTGCGGTTGGGCGTGTCCCTTCGGTGGTTTTCAAGACCTGTTGGGGTTTTTCAATAAGAAAAAAAGGAAACTTAAGCCTTTCAGTTACTCTAAATTTGTTATGCTGTTGGTAGTTATTGTTTCAGCATGGATTACTTTGGACACTTTCTTCTGCAAGTTTTGTCCTGCTGGAAGCCTGTTTGCGGCTATTCCAGCTCCCTTCTTCTATTCTTCTTTAAACTTAGGTCTCTTTTTTTATGTTCACATAACAACTTTGAGTTTAACCGTTGTTCTGGTGCTGCTTTTTTCGAGATTTTGGTGTCGCTACTTGTGCCCTCTAGGTTCCATAGGAGTCTTCAACAAATTGTCCATTCTAACGGTGTCTCTTAGCCCAACTAAATGTACGAAATGTGAGAGGTGTTTGGATGTTTGTCCCATGGGCATAGATAAACTGGAAAATATCGGCAAGTCAAGCGATTGCATCTTATGCGGAAAATGTGTTGAAGCCTGCCAAACCAATGCACTTAGAATAAATATTAGACGACTTAACAAACCTTAATAGATTTCTTTCACCCATACTTGTCTGATTTCAATGCGAACTAAAATTCTTGCCTTTTCTTTGTTCTTGACTATTGCATTTGTTTTCGGTGTAAATTCTGGATTTGGACAGGAGAAAGCCCAAGATTTCGAATTAGTTGATATCAACGGAAAAGCTTTCAGTTTGTCGGAACATCTGGGAAAAGTTGTTCTTTTAGACTTCTTCGCCACTTGGTGCGGTCCCTGCATTATGGAAATTGAGCATCTTCAGGCTCTTTACAGCGATTACTCTTCCGAACAGCTAGTAATTTTGTCAATAAGTGTGGATATAGAAAGTGATTCCCTTCCGAAACTCCAGCTTTTTGCTCAACAAAACCAGATGCAGTGGACGGTGGCTCGAGATACAGACAACGTAGGCTACAAATATGGTGTATCTCCCATACCCCACTTATTTGTGGTTGACACTGAAGGCTACGAAAGATACAGTCACATTGGCTTAACTGCAGAATCAACATTACGTTCAGAAATAGACGCCCTAATCTCGGAAAATGGAACCGGTGACTCGAGTGATTCTGACGCAGCACAAACTGGATCGTATTATAGCTTATTAGCTGTTATAGGGGTTTGTGGCATAGCTTTATTTGTTATTGCTGCAATGGCAGCAAAAAAAAAGGCGGGAAAAGTCAAAACATATTAAGAAACGCAGTGTTCCCACCCGACGTAGGAATTAAAACCGTTTTTAAACGTGTTTATATGTCGTCTCCACTAGCGAAATTTTTGCCAATTCAGAGCTTGCAATCTACTGGGAGAGACTAAAACAGTTTAGTAAGTTTGAGGATTAAATTATAGTTCGAATTTCAAAGACTGTATCACAAATCATGTATCTATATAGAAAGCTGGAGGGAGGGGCCTCCGAGAGTACATCATTAAGTTGTTTACCAGTTGGCGTGTGCCTTTCGGTATGGCCCTCTTTTTCGGTGTTTTGCTTTTTTCTTTTCTTCTTCTTTTTCCAACACCGCGTCTTGAACTTCTTCAGGTTTACCCATTTTCTCGCTCTCTAGCTACTTCTTAAGTTTGGCTTTGACTATTTGGTGTATGTTTATTTCGAAGGCAGCTACTGGATTCTCAAGTTTCCACGCTTCCAGCAATAGTGGATTAACCTCGCCTAAAACGCCTACTTCAGCGCTGTTAACGGTTGCTGTGCCAACTCTGCCTTCAATGAAACTCGGATGTGCTATTTCTTCTATCTGCCACTCAACACCCAAATTCATGAAAAACGCGTCAAGCGCGGATTTGATTTCAGTGAAACTAGCCGTTGGATGTGTTGTCGCAGCGGCAAGCCACTCCTCATCCCGCGTTTTCGTCTCCATGGTGTCGTCTATCAAGGTAACTTTGCCCAACTCAAAGATTTTCTGCGGGAACTCCACTGACTGGTTATTGCCCAAGAACTCCATCAAACTTGGCAAAAGCCAACTCCGCAAACACGACATAGTCACAACCTTCGGGTTAGCAACCTCCACAACGTGTGCTTTCTCAAGGTTCATTTTGCCAAAAAGGTTCTCTGAACTAGTCAACATGAAATTTAGAACCTCTTGAAAGCCCAAGCCAACCATGAACTCGCGTGCAACATCAATTAGCCGCTGCTCACGCCTGACACCACCAGTTGAAGGTAATTCACGCCAAATAGGCTCAATATTATCGTACCCGTAAGCAACCGCAATATCCTCTACTAAATCAACGGGGTGCATCACGTCAACACGGTAGCATGGTATTAGCACGGAAACGCAGTTACCTTTAACCTTCTCCACGCCCAAACCAGCGGTCAAAAGGCACTCAGCCATTTTCTCGCTGGTAAGCTGAAGCCCCAAAATCTTGTTCACATAATCCACACTCAAATCAGTTCGTCTGCTCCTGAAGTCAGGAGTCACCACCTTCTTCACAGTGTAAAACGCGTCATCAGGATAACGCACTTCAGCAGCGTAAGCTTTGCCACCCCTGTCAATCAACGCCAGCGTTACAAGGTTAAGCGTGTTAAGCACAGTCTGATGTACCGTGCCAGTGACTTCCACAAGCAAGTTTCCCGTTTCCTCGGTGACCTTGCCAAGGTCGTTAGAGTTAATAACTGGCGGAAAAGACAGCACCTTATGCTCCGTATCCCGTAGAATCGGGTAAACACTGTGTCCTTTAACTATGTGACCGTATTCAATGCCTTTCGGGTGACTCTCAAGAATCTCCGCTAAACTCATTTGTTCCTCGAAGCCAAGCGGAACAAAACTGATACCATCCGGCTTTGAAACAGTGTAGCTTAAAGGGGGCGAAATCAAATTATAATCGTAAATTCCAATGGAAGTTTTGTGCCTGCTTCGCCCATAAGTCTGATCCAGCTTATCCTGTAAATGCATAAGCCCGCGGATCACAGCATCTGTAAGCTGCACATCCTTAACGACTGAACAACAAATGTAAGGTCGTATACACTTGAGCTCAGCGTCAACATGCACTTCCACCTCGCAACTGCCAACCTCATAGCATCTAGGGCCCTTCTCAAGACCAAGAAAGCCGCGCAACGTTCTCGCTAAACCTTCGGCACTCCACAGGTCAGGACGACCCGTGTCCTTCAACTCAACGCTTGCCACATTCTCCTGCTCATTGTAAAGCTTTGTTACGCTCTTAACGACCGCTAGAAGCCAATTCGGCTT
>Ga0111168_130_pt1 | contig 10535 bp, 10 predicted proteins | sample DeeMarSeWOR28_12_FD_80261 | JGI IMG/M metagenome (GOLD analysis project Ga0111168, IMG submission 80261) | Crenarchaeota group-1 archaeon SG8-32-3 | reverse complement strand
CCTACCCTCAGTGGAGATATCACTCGCAACCCCCCTCTTTCTTGGAAACGCGACTCTGCTACGGACTAATCTGATCTTTAAATCTCCCTTCGTATTTTGCGTTTCCTTCTATTCTCTCTAGAACAATTTGACAAATCTTTGTCCCAGGATAAAGAGCGATAGGCATTGGAGACATATTGCTTATCTCTAGAACTTGTTTATTGTTACAACAAGGTTGAACTAGCCCTGCTGTCACATGTATCATTAAACCGATTCTGGCAAATCTGCTTCTACCTTCTATCCATCCAGCCAAATCCTCAGAAAGGCGAATTTTTTCTTTTGTAATACCATGAACTAGTTCCCCGGGCATCAAAAGAAGATAATCATCGTTTTTGACAACTATCACTTTAGTGACCTCTTCAAAATTCAGATCTTCTGTGATATGGAATATTTTCCTTACTTTTCTAAAAACTCTGAATTTGTTTCCCAAAGTCAAATCTATTGACGTAGGTCCAACGTTGTCTATTTTAAAAGGTGTTAGTTCTATTTTTCCTTCCTTAATGTTTCTTAGTATTTCATCTTTTGAAAGAACAGTAATTTTCATCACCTTCTTTAAAACAATTGTTCTTGACTTCAAATTAACTAAACGTTCGCATTAAAAATTTTTTTATGAAGACGCGAAAAGTTTTTGAACGCAGACATAAAAAAGAGAATAATGATAATTATTACTAATTGCAGTTATAATGAGGTTCACCCGAGGTAAATTAATGTATTATTTACCAAAATCTGATATTGATAAAATAATATCTGAATACAATATTGATGTCGACTCAACAACTTTGGTCAAGATTGAGAATCAGAAAGATTCTACGAACGTTTTCAGAGTACATAGATCAGATCTGATTGAAGAATTATATATAATTGATACAGAAGAAGGGAAAAACATTGCCTGTCACCCCCACATTTTTGGGAAATCCCTAGAGAATCAAGCATTTAACGCAGCCTTGGAAGCTGCAAAAGCAATGAGTCAACTGACAAGCCTCTCCTCAACAAACCAAGATTCAATAGTTGTCGAGAACATCCTACGAGCCGGTCCGGGATATGAATTGCATACAGCTTTCAGAAAGTTAAATTCTGAAAGAGCATTTAAAGACGTCTGGATACGTCCCAAATATGAAAAATCTTCTTATAGAAGTCACAGTGACGAATCAGATAAAGAACTAAATATCGTTTATGAAGATTTTGAGAGCCTTCCCCATCAAAAAGAAATTACATTATTAAAACCTGACACTGAAGCATCTGGCAAGACTGGACAGAAGTCAATAGAAAGAATAGTGAGAAAATGCAAAGAGGTAAAATCTACAATTAAAGAGATAATTCTTTATGGTTTTATTTCAATTCCAGCTCTAAAAGCAATAAATGAAACCGTGAAGCGACATGGAATAAAACTGGTAGCGTTTTCAATTGAAGATATAACAGAATTAGCACACAATAACTATGACATGACTATGTATGGAATTGACGAAAGCCTATGGAATTTCTCAGGAGAAATTAAAAAATTAGGAAGTGTAGTAGATCTAAAAACCTTGGAAAAGCTTCTACCCGAATTCATCCCTGGTTCAGACCAGCCAGGAGACTGGTCTAATAGACAATCTTCTGTATATGTCACCAAAGAAAAAAAAGAATACATCAGGGTTGAAGAGCATTTACAAAATAGCATAAGATTAATTGAGAGCCTAAAAAGAATCTCAAACTTCACATCATGGCAGGAAGAAATAACAGAGAAAGAATTGCAACTCCTGTACTCTGCCATTCAAGGTGAAACCGCAAGTTCTTCAAAAAAAGAAAAGAGTGTCTCAGGTTTGCACCAAAATCCTTGAAAATGCCGAGAACCGGTTTTGACCCAACCCCAAGTGGAGACATCTCCCTCAAAACTCCCTATTTTTCTAATAAAAAAAACACGAAAACTAATATCTCGATTTATGCTTATTTTCTCCAGTGAACTAACAATGCGGTATTGCCCAGAATGCGGTGGAGACATGCAGTATGCGATAGCCACCAAACACTACATCTGTAAAAGCTGCGGCTTATCGGTGACGCAACAGGAACTTTGGGAACTGCGCGAAAAACTGAGACCTAATGTGGAATCGGCTGAAGAAGAAAGACAAAAAAAGAGAAAAGAATACCTGAAATGGTGGCTAAGCAAGAAAAAATAACCGCGGAACCTAATTCTCATGTGCGGTTAGTTAGCAAATAGTATAAAAAGCGAAACACTCATTGTCATTTCAATAAGCCTTTCTGAACCGTGAGCACCATGACCCGAAACATGGAGGTAATCTGCGTGGGTAATGAACTTCTGATTGGCAAAACGTTAAACACTAATGCACAGTGGATAGCTAAACAAGCCACGTATCTGGGAATACCCGTCAAGCGCGTAACAGTTGTAGCTGATGACGCAAACGAAATTGCTGACACAATCCGCGAAGCACTCGGGCGCAAACCACACTTCACAATAACCACTGGAGGTTTGGGACCAACCTTTGACGACAAAACGTTAGAAGGCATAGCAAAAGCACTAAACCGCAAACTCGCAGTCAACACTGAAGCGCTAAATATGATCCGGAAAAAATACGAAGCATACGCAAGGGAAGAAGGAATAAAGGAAGTTAAATTAACGCGAGCGCGAGTAAAGATGGCAACGTTACCAGAAAAAGCTAAGCCGATTCCCAACTCTGTGGGAACTGCACCTGGAGTTCAGGTAACCTCAGAACAAACAATTTTGATAGCGCTACCAGGTGTTCCCTCGGAAATGAAAGCAATCTTTAACGATGCCATAGCGCCACTATTGAAGCAAGCATCAGGCAAAAGCGTTTTTTACGAAAAAAACGTATACGTTGACGGCGTTATGGAGTCAACTTTGGCGCCGCTTATTGACGAAGTAATGCGGGCTAATCCAAGTATTTACGTGAAATCGCATCCGAAAGGCAGGGAAGACAAATCTCACTTGGAGATTAACTTTTCCACCACGGAGGATGATGACGAAAGGGCTGAGGAGAAACTGCGGAAAGCGGTGATGTGTCTTTCCCGTTTGGTAGGGGATATTGACGGCAAGTTCATAGTTTATGGTTGATCGGCGTTTAGGTATTTTCTGTAGTAATCTATTGTCCATAACAGCTAATAAGAAGTCGTGAATAGTAATATTTGAGAAAGCATGAACTCTAAACTGGCAAAAATAACACTAATACTCGCAATAACACTAATCTTGTTCTCAGCAGTCTCGCCCAGCAGAGCACAAGACCGAACACTCAGTTATCAACTCCTAAGCAAACCAGAGGGCAACATAACCTATGAGCTTAATGTAGCAATCCCGGAAAATCTCCAAGAATACTACGCGGAAAAAAGCCATAGATTAGCCTCAAGCAGCGAGTTTTCAACTTTTGTGACTCCATACGCCTTGCAGCCCATAGCTGACAGACTCTGGGAAATCTACGATAACGAGGAAGACTTCACTAACGGAGCGCTTATGATAGTACATCAAATAACCTACGTGGAAACCACACCGGCTAAATACCCCGTTGAAACAATGGCGAACAATCAAGGCGACTGCGACCTTTTCTCTTTTATTACTGCCTCGATAATCAAGGCTGGAGGTCTGGATGTAGTGCTCTTGTATTATGAAGAGCAAAGTCACATGAACATCGGAGTATCTCTCTCCAGTGCCCCAGAAGACAATAGAGACAGCGTTTACTACGTGACACGGGATGGCAAGAGATATTATGTTGCGGAGTGCACAGGTGGAAACTGGGAAGATGGCTGGCGAGTCGGCGAGTGCCCACCAGATCTGAAACAGGTCTCAGCAGAAGTGATACCTCTCGAAGACGCTGAGCAAGTAGCGCCTGGACAGGTCTCCGCGAGCTTCACAGCAATGAATCCAAGTACTCTGTCTCTGGAAGTGTCACCAATTATCTCCCTTCAAAACAGTCCAATAGTTATAGGAGGTCAACTTGCACCTCAAACTCTGAACGAAAACGTAACGCTTTACGCGAAAATTAACGGCGCTGCTTGGACCGTGATAGGCACAGTAACAACAGAATCAAATGGAGATTTTGAATACGTTTGGATAGCTGAAACTGCAGGCTCACACTCTATCCGTGCTGGCTGGTCCGGTAACACGTTATATACGGGCGCAATGAGTGGGGAAAAAAACGCGACGGTGCTACCTCTATTTTTAACTGCCTTGATAGGTGTGGCTATCATAGCGGCGATTATAGGCGTAGTCGCAGTTCTCATGGCAAAACATGGGCAGTCGCAATCCTTTGAACCGCCTGAGCCTCAACCCTGGTGAGGTTCCACAAAATAAGTTGCTAAAACCTTGCTGAAACTGAGAGCTGTATCGTGAAAATCTTGCCCGTTCATATAAGGATGTAGTCTTTCTCAAGTATTAGAGTCAAACAACGTTCCTATGCCCAGAAACTTTTAGAGTACTCACCTAAAACGGCTTTGTATATCTGCTTCGTCTGTTGTGCTATTTTTTGCCAGTTGTATTTCTCTTGGACTTTTCCGTACGCGTTTTCTCTCATGTATTTCCTGTAGTTTTCATCCAGCAGTAGTTTTATTATGCCCCATGCCAAAGAATCAGGGTTATTGGGATAAGCTTTGAACCCAGTTGCGTCGTGGTCAACGATTTCGGACAAACCGCCTGTGTCGGATACCACGACTGGGCTTTTCGCTGCCATTGCTTCCAGAGCAACTATCCCAAACGGTTCAAATAAGGATGGCACAACCGAAACATCCGCACACTTCTGTAGTCTAAGCAAGGTCTCGTCGTCTACAAACCCTAGAAATAGCACTTTGTGTTCTAATTTCATGCTTCTGACTATGTTAAGGAGCTGTTCTTTCATGTAGCCGCTGCCTACGATTATGAATTTGGCATTAACTTTCTCCAAAACTTTTGGCACAGCGTTGATTAGTACATGAATGCCTTTTTCGTAAACTAGTCGTCCAACATAGAGCACGATTTTCTCGTCAAGTAACGCGAACTTGGATCGGAATGAATCGCATTTTTCCGTCTCGGAACTTTCATAAACATGGGTGTTGACGCCGTTAGGAATCATAACTAGTTTGTCTTCTGGAAGCCCGAAAGCCCATTTAACATGAGAAACCATGTAGTCGCTGCAGCAGATCACCTTCCAAGCCTCATACGTGAGCCAGGCTTCCGTCTCATGAATCATCTTTTCCGTGTCTGTGTGAAGACCGTCTCTCCGCCCAATCTCCGTAGAATGCATAGTAACCAACAGCGGCTTCCTGAAAACATGTTTTAACCCTATGCCCGCTGTTGCAACCAGCCAGTCATGCGCATGGAAAACATCAATTTTGCCTCCCAGCTTATTCACGATGGAAGCAGCTTCTCGTTGCATGTTCAAATTCATCAAATAAACCCACGTTGCGAAATCTGGCGCAGGATTCCTGTAGGAGTCTACTCTGTAAACCTCCACGCCGTCTACGACTTCATGAGAAGGCGCACCTGGAAAATCGCAGGTTACCACATGAACTTTCACGCCGATTTCCGCTAAACTCTTAGATAAAAAGTAAACATGAGGCGATATTCCCCCAATGACTCTCGGCGGATACTCCCAACTGAACATCATAACGCTTAACTTATTTTTCACTTGTTTCCGTCTCCAACCACACTTCTGTAGAGTTCCAACACGTCCTTAATCCAAGAGTCCGCGGTGGGAGAAATAACCGTCACTCTGTCTTTGGGAACACTGTGAATTCTAGCAATTTCGTCTCTCATCCACTCTGACTTAACGCTTACTTTTTCAGCTTCGTACAAGCCCAGCCACTCAATGCTTTTAATGGATATGTTATACGGTTTATTTGAGTCTGGAGAACGGTGATCCTCCAAGCTCTCCACAGAATAGACGAACGGTATGTTAAGCGCGTTTTTCAGAGTAACCGCCGCTGGTATGAAGTGCCAGTCGTGAACATCTATGAGATCAACCTGCTCGTCTGCTTGGTAGTAAATGCTTGCTGCTGCTCGCTCCACTTCCTGATTCAAAGTTAAATCCCATGTTAAGAAACCTACGTGAGCGCGAATGGGATTTGCCACCCTAAAAACTTTTACTTCGCTTGCCTCTTCAACGGCGCCAGTTAAAGAATCGTGGTAGGTGATGACGTAAGTCTCAACCTTACTCTTAGCCAGTTGAGTTGACAACTTGTTTATGTAATCCGCGAGTTGCCCTACCACTCGTGGCGGGTATTCCCACGAAAAAATCATGGCGCGCATTTAATTTCACTACGTGAAAAGAGAACAGACTTTGATTATTCCTCTTGCATTGAGATAATACCTTTTTTTTCCTTCATTATCAACGAAACTCTCAGCGAACCCTTCAGATTTGTACTTGTCAAGTATGCCTTCAATTTCTCCTTGGTCCCGTTGCAGAATCCGAGCTACTTCTTCGCCTCGCCTCGCCAAATCAGCCGCAGTCGCGCATAAGTTATGCAACGTCTGTAACACTTTTTCTGGGAAAGGAAGTTCTTCTCTCATTTCGCTTGCCCCTAGTCTGCAAGTGACTATTGTAGGCTTCTCTTATAAACTCATGCACATCAGAGCTTGTTTAGAAAAGCTTGACTGCCGACTGTACCTGCGCGTTAACTTCCTTGAATCGTTTTTCCGCAGCGTCAACAACCGCTTTTCTAAGAGCTTCACCCTTCAGTTTTGAGGCTCTGATTTCCTCAAGTTGACGCGCCAAAGCCTCATCATGCAATGAGTGTTCTGCCCAACTCTCAAAATCTCCTCGCCGATTATGAAACTCCACGGCTTTCACATCAACTTTTCGAAGCGCCTCCCCGAACCCCTTCAAACTCCACGACATTACACTCGTGAAGTTCACTTTGCCAGGCTTCGTATGGAACAAAAAAGGTTCATTAGCCGTTAACGTGGCGAGTCTGATTCTGTTTTCAAAGTCAAACAGCAAGGTTTGAGCTGCTACGAAAGCGTCCATAGGCGACTTGAAAGGACTAAAATACGCGTGAACTTCCCCTGGTGCTCCGCCTGCAGCAAACATGTAGTAGAGGTGGTCGCTCGTTTGGAAATAACGCCACAGCCTGAGAAACTCTGCATCCCCTGCTTCCTTAACAAGCGGTTCAAGCCTCCGTAAACTTGTGTAGTAAGCCCATTGCAGGGCGTTACCGAGCCAACCGCTTGAGTCTCTTTCAAGGTCAGCCCAGGAAACCGTGCCTCCAGCTTCAGGAACATCAATCTCACCTGCTGATGCATATTTGTCCACAACTTCTGATGGAGTAGCCATGTTCAAGCAATCGCGTTTCAAGATTTCTTCGGGCAGATGTCTCAGGAAACCATGTATGCCTGTTTCTGGCCAGTGGTGCTCTCCGAAAGTTTCGTAATCTGGGAAAATGTTGATGCATTGACCCTGCGTGTTAGCTAGCCATCTTACGTATTTACTGGCTGTCAGTGGCCACTCGCTCCACCATCTCGCTGAAAACCTGAAGCCGATGTCGTCTGTCAACTTGTAGTTACGCAGCAAAACCTTAATTTTTTTGCAGCCTTTCGGGGTATAAACGTAGTTTGGCGATTTTTCCCCAAGTATCCTCTCCACTCCTTCCATGAAAATCCCCTTGTAACCCAAATCATCCGCAATCCCCGCAATGGTGTTGTTGTAAAGCAACTCAGTGTTCTCAAAAATGCTGGGCGCAAAGCCGAGCAAGCTCTTCACTGTTTGCCGATGCATCTTCGCCTGTTCAATAAACTCATCTTTCTCGGGGTAAAGACTGGCAATCGAATGGTGATAAGTCTGGTTTAGAAATTCAACGCAGTCTGTCTCCGCGAGTTGCCTGAATGTCTCAAGAAGGTCTTTTTCGAACATTTCGCACTGTTCCAAGAAAACACCTGACACGCTGAATGAAACCTTAACCTTTCTCTTCTCCTTCTTGTGCTCATCAATCAGTCCGAGCAGTATCTGGTTCGACGGAAAATAGCATTTCTCAGCCGCCCGCTTGAAAATCTCCCTGTCCACATCATTATCAAAGTAGTAATCAAACAGTTCTTCTTTTTTCAAGTGCCTGAAGACCTTATTCTCCCAAAACAGGTTTCGTTTCAACCTGTGCGGCTGATGAACCTCAAACACAAGCACGATATCAGTCAACGCTGAGTTCCTCTACAATTATGAGGCAAGGAGGTTTATTTTTAATTTGCCGTGAAGTACTATAGTTAAGCATCTGCGCGTCTTGAAATGAATTAAAAGCCTATTCAAAAACAACGGTGTAATATGTTAGATTTTCAAGAATTATATAACAGGGACGGACAATCTGGGGTTCCGTAATTGTAGCTAAGTCCCTAGATTTAAGATAAAAAGGTCTTTGCCAAGTGTCAAAATTAGGCGGGCTGATCTCTCTTCTGGAAAAGCAACGGAAGACCTATGAACGGAAGCGCCATAAGCCACAAATCCAAGTTGTGACCAGTAAACCAAGCGTACCATATGCCCCAGCCTCCGACTGGTCCCAAGAACAGGTACATAACGTATATTATGTCAAAGTAGAGTCCCAGAGCGGTGATAATGAATCCTACTGTTCTTAGGTTAATTTTGGCGAAGTCGTTTTTCCCTATTGACTTCTTGGAAAAGTACGCAGTGTAGAGGGTTAGCAAAAGCATCCCAAACACTGTTAAGGCGAAGCTGAAGAGGTTTGCTGGGTAGAGGCTTATGTATTCTATCCCTTTTACGCCCATCATTTCCGATCCTGGCAACGGCACCACATCAACTATCCAGTTACTCGCGTTGTTGAGCCAGATGACTAGAATGTAGACTGTGCCAGAAATCAGCCCCCACTTTATTCCACCCGTAACTGCTTTTTTTGGAGACAAGTTGAGAAATAACATAACCAGCACTATCGGCAGTGCGATTGCCTGCACTGTAACGGGAATGTTGTTCTCAATAGTCATCACTGTCAGGCGGGTAAATTCAGTAGGAATAATGGAGAAAAGGAAAGAAAGCCAGTATGACGCTTCGAAGATTACAACCATGCGCAACGCCATCAAGGCTTCTGTTTTGGAGAGATCCCTATTCATAAGGTAGAACATCGAAGCTATAACGGCAACTAGACCGCCTGCTGTTCTTAATCCTAAACCAACGCATCCACCTGTCTCTTGTAGCACAAGGTAAGTCCAGACAGGATTATCAGGGTCGGGGTGAATGTGGTGAAGAACTCCATTAACAAACTCGTAAAACGTGAATGCAAACCAAGCCAGGGCGGTTAAGAATAAGCCTGTTCTTATAGCTCTATTTGGTTTAATGGCAAACATACTCCTGTTGTCTTGTGCAGAACAAGTCATATATTATAATCGTAATAAGTTAAATAATTAAGCTTATATGCATAGCAGAGAATGACACTATTTGGTTATAGGGCTGCGGTTTACGCAGTGAGCGTTGTGGTTAAATGAAAAGTAAACAAGCAGAAGTATTAGTGTTTTTGGCGCAAGGCATAGGTGTAGTTTTCTACGTCATTTTCTTGGCTGCGTTCTACATACCCCTGCCTTCAAACGACACACTCATTGGAGACCTAGCCTTCAGAACGCCCCTGTCAATACTTGGCGGAATATTCCTAATCTTGATCTTAATCTCCCTTGCAGCCGCTTACTTCAGAAAACAAGAATAGCAACCAAACATTCACCTAAAAACCTTTTAAACCTCTTCATTTTCCCCAGAATATAATAACAGGAGATAATTCGCTAATCGCACACTTGCCACTACTATAGGTTGTTTCTGTAAGAACAATCGAGGCTCCGCAGATCGCAGTCAAGCTTCAATTCTACAATAATTTCAGCCCTTAGATGAGAGGGATAGTCTTTTCCAAGCATTCGAGTACAAATAGTCTGCTGCAACATACGACTGCAGATTTTTTGTCGGAAAACTAATTAAGACAGAAATGGTGATTACTCCGTACTAAAATTGGTGATTTGTAATGACGATAAAAGTAGGAATTAATGGTTTCGGAAGAATCGGAAGACTTCTGTACAGAGCAGCAGTAGAACGCAAAGCAGACATAGACTTCGTAGCAGTGAACGACCTTGCGAACGCAGAAATATTGGCACACTTGTTGAAATATGACTCTGTTCATGGAAGATTCACCGGCAGTGTAGAAGTCAAAGACGGCAACTTAGTCGTCTGCGGAAAAGAATTGAAAGTCCTTTCTGAAAGGGACCCATCAAAGCTTCCGTGGAAAGACCTAGGTGTCTACCTAGCCGTTGAGTCAACAGGAATATTCAGAACCAACGAAAAAGCTTCAATGCACCTGCAAGCAGGAGCCAAAAAGGTCCTCATAAGCGCACCCTCACCAGACCCAGACGTAACCATAGTTTTAGGTGTAAACGGTCACCTATACGACTCAACAAAACACAGCATTCTCAGCAACGCCTCATGCACCACCAACTGTCTTGCACCAGTAACAAAAGTTTTAGCAGACAACTTTGGACTTGAAAAAGCCTTCATGACCACAGTACACTCTTACACAAACGATCAGAAAGTCCAAGACCTCGT
>Ga0111168_129_pt1 | contig 10732 bp, 6 predicted proteins | sample DeeMarSeWOR28_12_FD_80261 | JGI IMG/M metagenome (GOLD analysis project Ga0111168, IMG submission 80261) | Crenarchaeota group-1 archaeon SG8-32-3 | reverse complement strand
CACCTGAAATAGTCAAGGAAGCTGCTGAAGCTGAAGGCGTCACCGTAGAAGTCCCTGAGGACTTTTACGCGTTAATCGCAGACAGGCACATGCAAGCCGACAAGCCCTTTGAAGAGGAGAAAACCAAAGCGGAAGCAATACTGGAAACCGCTGTTGAAGAGCTGCCGCCGACAGAGCAAACGTACTACGTTGACGCGTATGTCAAAGAGTTTGAAGCCAAAGTCCTCAAAGTTGTAAACGGTAAACATGTTGCGTTAGATAGAACATACTTTTATCCTGAAGGCGGCGGACAGCCATCAGACCAAGGTTTTCTAATGTTCGGAGACATAAAAACGGGGGTCGTGCATGTGCAGAAGATGGGCAGAGTTATCCTGCATGAAATCGAAGCGTCAGAAGTACCCAAGGAAGGAGACACTGTTCGTGGCGTTCTTGACTGGGATAAACGGTACACTCTGATGAAAGCGCATACAGCTACGCATTTGGTTAATGGTGCTGCTAGACGTGTCTTAGGCGAGCATGTGTGGCAGCATGGCACGCAGAAGGGCGTAGAGAGCACGAGGTTGGATATTTCGCATTATCGTAGGTTAACGGCTGATGAGATACATGAGATCGAGACATTGGCGAACAAGGCTGTTTTGGCGGATATGCCTGTTACGACTGTTTGGATGTCACGGAGCGAAGCGGAATCGCGGTACGGCTTCAGGCTTTACCAAGGGGGTGCGGTTCCTGGCAAGGATATTCGCGTAGTGAAAACTGGCGACTGGGATGTGGAAGCCTGCGCGGGAACGCATTTGAAAAGCACAGGCGAAATCGGCTTTCTGAAAATGGTGTACACAGAACGCATTCAGGACGGCGTGGAAAGACTTGGGTACGCGGTCGGACTCCACGCGTTGAAGGCGGTACAACAGGAGGAGCTTTTGTTATGGAAAGTTTCGGAGACGTTGAGCGCTTCTCTGGAAAAGCTGGATAAAACCGCTGAGAAGCTTGTGAAGGAGCTGAAAGAAGCGAATTCGGAGAAGCGGAAGCTCATCAAACAATTAGCAGCTAAAGAAAGTGTAATCGAAACAGCAGAAACAGCGATGGTCGCGCAGGAAATTGCTGGGGTAACCCTTGTGAAACGCGACTTCCACGAGGAAATCGACGTTAACCGCATGGTACAAACCGCAAACGAAATGATGAAACGCAGCCAGGCAACAGTTACGCTCTTCTACGGATCAGACGGAAAAAACGCCAGAATCCTCGTAATGGCTGGACAAGCAGCGGTTAAGAAAGGTGTAAACGCCAGCGAAATTGTCCAAAAGGTAGCGCCGATAATCGGAGGCGGAGGCGGAGGAAAACCTAACTTCGCCCAAGGCGGTGGAACAAAGCCCAAAAAACTAGAAGACGCAGTTAAAATAGCCGAAGAAACCATCAAAAAACAACTAAAACAATGGCAAAAACTACTTTAACTCTCTAAGCCTGACTTCCTCTTTAGTTTAAACCTTGTTTAAACGGAAAAAGAGACAGTTTCGCTTCGGCAAAACTTGCTCAGTTTGAGTAGAGTTTACTATAGGGTCTTTTGGAAACCGGCACTATTTTGTGAAATTTCGCGTTCATTATTATTTCATAGTCAGCGCTGAAGCGTTCACAATACTCTTTCACCAAGCGTTCGATTACTTGCATGTCGCGTTTGCCGACTTTCATCAGTTTGGTTCCCTTACCCACTTCGAGTATGTCACCGCGTTCATAGATGACGCCACCATGCATTCCTGTGCCCACGAATCGTGCTTTGCAGCGTTCGCATTCGCCTAATGTCAAACCTAGAACTACAACAACGCCGCCTGCCATGTATTCTGCAAGGAAGTCACCTGCAGCTCCGCCTATCACTATGTCGGGGATTTTGCGCTTGTACTCTTTCATGTGTATGCCTACACGGTATCCCACGTCATCGCGGACAAAGATTTGCCCGCCCCGCATCGAGTGCCCTGTAAGGTCCCCAGCTTGACCGTGAACCACGATTTTCCCATCGTTCATTGTGTTGCCACAGCCGTCCTGCGCGTTACCGTGAACTGTTATGAGGGGGCCGCTCATGAAAGCGCCCATGTCGTTGCCTGGTGTACCGTGAATGTCAATTTCAACTTCTGCGTTCAAGTCGGTGCCTATGTACCGTTGACCGCAAACGTTGCGAATTAAAATTTTTTCAGCACCTTTATTACACATGTCTCTTAGGAGGCTATTTAGGTCCTTGTAGTACATGCCTTCAGCGTCGATTTTCCATACTCTATCTTTTACTTTTACTCGGGGAACATATTTTGAGTCGATTTCCACAAAGCGTTTTTCTTCTTTCAACATTCTAATCAGGCTCCTGCCATTTTTACACCTAAAATTTTGAGTTCGGTATCCGTTAGTCCCACGCCTCGGAGAGCCAAACGGTTCCCGCGCAAACTTTCGATGGCGTTTATTCCCATGCCGCCCATCATGTCCTTGATCTCTAAACTCCAGCCACGTAGCAAGTTGACAAGCCGTTCCGTGGCTATGTCCGAGTTAACTCTCTTGGCGATCCAGGGGTCGTTCGTGGCGATGCCCCATGGACATTTGCCTGTGTAGCAGCGTTGGCAAACCGTGCAGCCTACCGCTACAAGCGCCGCGGTACCTATGTAAACGGCGTCAGCGCCTAACGCTATGGCTTTGATGACGTCTCCGCTGCTTCTAATGCCACCAGCTGCGATTATTGATGCCTTGTTACGGATGCCTTCCGCACGCAAACGCTGGTCAACCTGCGCAATAACTAGCTCGATAGGGATTCCCACGTTGTCTCTGATGATCTTCGGTGCCGCGCCAGTTGAGCCTCTGACGCCATCCAATGCGATTATATCTGCGCCTGCACGAACCATACCGCTGGCAATTGCTGCTGAGTTGTGAACCGCCGCAATTTTCACTGAAATAGACTTAGTGTAGTTCGTAGCCTCTTTCAACGCATAAATCAGCTGACGAAGATCTTCAATGGAGTAGATGTCGTGTTGAGGCGCAGGCGACAAAGCATCCGTTCCCGTGGGAATCATACGTGTTCTAGCAACATCAGGTGTGACTTTTTCGCCTGGCAAGTGACCGCCTATTCCCGGCTTTGCGCCTTGGCCGATTTTGATTTCTACGGCAGCGCCAGCATTCAGGTAGTCGGGGTGTACGCCGAAACGACCTGAAGCGACCTGAACGATGGCGTGGTCGCCGTACTTGTACAAGCGTTTGTCTAAACCGCCTTCGCCCGTGTTGAAATAGGTGCCACATTTAGTGGCAGCCCGCGCCAGAGCTTCATGCACGTTCAGGCTTATGGCGCCGTAGGACATGGCGGAGAACAGTATCGGTGTGTTCAAACGCAGTTGAGGCGCTAGCTTTGTCTTCAACAAGATGCTGCCGTTTTCCATTTCCATTTCCAGCTCATCGGGTTTTGCGCCCAAGTAGGTTCTGATTTCCATAGGCTCCCGTAGCGGGTCTATAGATGGGTTAGTCACTTGGCTAGCATTTAACAGAAGGCGGTCCCAGTAAGTCAGGTTCGGTTTGTCGCAGCCCATGCCTGTTAGAAGTACTCCGCCTGTCTCAGCTTGTTTCTTGAGGTCTCTGATTGCCGCTACAGTCCAGTTCGCGTTTTCCGTGTTGACGTTAGGGTTCTTCCGTATGGTTATGGCGTGAGTAGGGCAGAAGGTCACGCAGCGCTGGCAGTTAACGCAGTTTTCGTCTTTACTGCAGATTACATCGTCTTCCTCATCGTAACTATGCGTTTCGTATGTGCACTGGTTAACGCAGACTTTGCAGCGTATGCAACGTCTCTCGTCGCGTTCAACAAGGAACTCAGGAAGCAGATTAGTTTTCACTCAGTTTTCCTCCAGACTCGTGGTTTTATGGGGGTTGCGGAGTTTACCGACTACGGGTTCACCGCCTCTTAGGGCCCAGAACTTGTCCAGCGTTGGCGAGACAAGGCGTATGGCTGATTCTTCAGAGGACATGTACAGGAAGTCGCCTTTTGTGCCTGCCACGAGAGGTCGAAGTTTGATTCTGTCAGTTAACCCTATCATTTCGCCGTGGTGAGCCACGATTATGCTGAATGGCCCATTCATCAGTAGGCTGCCGTAGGTTTGGCGTATCGCTCTATAAGCTTGTTGCTGTTTGGGTTCCATATTGTCTATTTCGCTCCATAATGGCGCGGCTAAGACTTTTGTAACTATTTCAATTGGTAGTTTTTGTCTGCGCATGAGCAGGTCTACCGCGTAGGCTAGCACTTCGGTGTCTGTCTGCATGGTGCATTTGTAACCGTGCATTTCTAGGAAGCGGCGGTTTATGCCGTATGACGAGAGTTCGCCGTTGTGCACTACTGTCCAGTCTAAGATATTGAATGGGTGTGCGCCGCCCCACCAGCCGGGAGTGTTCGTGGGGAATCTGCCGTGAACCGTCCACAGGTAACCCCAATAATCCTCAAGGCAGAAGAAGTCTGCAACATCTTCAGGGTAGCCGACGCCTTTGAAAACGCCCATGTTTTTGCCACTAGAGAAAACAAAAGCCTTACCCGTCTCGGTGTTTATTTGCATAACCTTCTCGGTTACGTAGTCGTCTGCTGTCATCTTCCCAAGACGCCGCTTTCTAGGTTGGACAAAATAACGCCAAACCATTGGCGGGTCTATAACTTTGGCGGGTCGGGTTTGCATTTCCTCGTCGTAAATTATGTTGAAACTTGTAGCCAGGGTTCTGTCGGTTTTCTCTTTGGCGTCTCTACTCAGGTACATTATGTGGAACGCGTAGTAATTTTCGAACTGCGGGTAAATGCCGTAGACTGCTATGCCGCCGCCGAGTCCGTTTCCGCGTTCATGCATGTTTGCTATGGCTTTGATTGGATCACGCGACGAGAAACGTTTGCCCTCCACATTCATCATGCCGAATATGCTGCAGCCGTCGAAGTCCTTATCGTCATTGTAAGGATTAGTTAACATGCTTAGATTTCTCATTTATATTCCCCCGGGTAGAGTTTTCTGCGTAAAGACCGTGGCAAGGTAGCTAAGCAAAAATCGTCTGAAACCAGATCCTGTTTGAACTTCTTTACGTTAACACTGTTCTTCATAAGGTGGAATAGTACACCCGCTTTTTCAATGCAATTCACAAGTGTTACGCCTACAATCTGGTTGTCTTTGAGCACGATTTTCTTGTAAAGACTCCGTTCTGGGTCATGGTTGACCAATATTTCGTACGGGTCTGGGTCTTTTGGGTTAGCTACACCTATGGATATGACAGGGATGCCGAAGTACTTCAGGGAGCTCATCACGGTGCCGCCTGGGTAATCCGCTTTTTTGCCCGCCATGTTGTAGCCTGCAACTTTTCCTTCCAATTGCGCAAGAGGCCACAGCGGTAACAACCTGTTTTCTCCATACACGAAGTCGTAAGCTTCCGCGACGTCACCGCTGGCATACACGTCCTTAACGTTTGTGCGCATGGTCTTGTCCACGAGTATGCCTCTGTTCGTTTTCACTTTGGTTCCCGTGACAAGCTCAATGCGGGGTATGACGCCGATTGCAATTATCACTACATCGCAATCGACTTGGTCGCCGCTGGTCAAGACTGCGCCTCCAACAGCCTTGTCGTTTTCGGGTTTTCCGACTATTCGTTTGACCGTTTGACCCGTGACGATTGTGACTCCTGCTTTTCTGATCACGTTTTCAACCATTTCTGAGGCTGTCGGGTCCAGTATGAGGCTGAGGATTTTTTCCTGCAACTCGACCATTGTTACTTCTAAGCCTCGCTTCACCAAGGCTTCGGTACAGCTGACGCCGATGAGGCCCGCGCCGATGACTACCGCGCTTTCAGCTTTTTCAAGTTTTAAGGCTAAGCTTTCGGCGTCAGAAAGCGTTGTGAAAGTGAACACACCCTCCTTGTCGGAGCCTTCAATTTTTGGAACAAAAGGTCTTCCTCCAGTTGCCACTAGCAACTTCTCAAAGTCAACCAGGTCGCCCTTATCCAGCATCACATACTTTTCCGATAGGTTTAGGCTTACGGCAGTTCTTCCTGTCAGGGCTTGAACGTCATTCTTTTCCCAGAATTCATGTTCTCGACACATCATTTTGCCAAAATCGGCTTTGCCACTGATCAAATCAGAAATCATGGGGCGCGAGTATTGGGGGCACTGTTCATCTGAAATTATAGTTATTGTGCCTTTCTTGTCTATTTCTCTTATGGCTTCGACTGCGCCGATTCCTGCGGCTGAAGCGCCTACTAACACGTATTTTGGCATATTACTTTTTCACCTCTTTGTATACTAAGGCGTCGTTGGGGCAGTTTGCGACGCATGCTGGAATATCCAGTTCTGCGCATAGGTCGCATTTTGAAACTACTTTGCCTGAAGAGTCCATTTTGATGGCGCCATATGGACAAACCATGATGCAGGTCCAACAGCCAATACACCTATCGGGGTCGTGGGTAACTAAGCCTGTTTCTTCGTCTTTTTTCATTGCACCAGAGAGGCAGGCGGTAACACATGGAGCGTCTTCGCAGTGTCTGCACTGGATGGCGAAAGAAACAGGCTTGTGCACTTCTAACGTTACTCGGCTGGTTGGGCGAGGTTTTTCCTTGTTGTAAGCTTTAATGATGTCTTTTGATTTGGAGTGCTGCACTGTGCAGTAAACTTCGCAGAGTCCGCAGCCAATGCAATGTTCTTCTTTCACTATGATTCTTTTCAATGGTTACACCTAATGCTTTTGTGATGAGGGGCGTGCGCATACAACCGTAATATCATGATTTTTATTACCTTTTATGTAAAGCAAACCACTTTCAGTGGACATTTGTTTGTGAAGATATGCACTTTCTCTACAGTAGTCTGCAGTCCTTTTTGCCGCTTGTTTCATGGAGGTCGCATATGAAGTGTCATATATTCTATATAACTGTACTGAAAAGCATTTATATGTAAGGTAATGAACTATATGGTATAAATGAAATATATGTACAGGTGAACGTGGATGGCGGAAAAAGACCTAGGATACAGAAGAGTCCAATGCACAGGAAGGGGCTCATACATTATATCTTTACCGAAAGAGTGGGTGCAATGCGTAGGCCTAAAAAAAGGGAGCGAAATCAACTTCAGCGTACAACCCGACTCGTCACTAACCTTAGTTCCACGGAAACTGAAAGAAAAATATGCAGAAAGCGACCACGCCAAACTCAAAGAGTACTACATCAACGTTGACTTGTCAGAAGATGACTTGCAATCCGCCCTTCGAATGATAAAAGCCCTGTACGTCATAAGCGCGGATTTAATCCGAGTCCACTTCAAAGGCAGCGAAGACGTAGTCAAATACAAAAATATAATAAAGAATTTTGCCCGAGCCACTCTTCTAGGCGCAGAAATAATCGATGAAACCCAAGACGAAATCACTCTCCAAATTCTCATAAAACACTCAGAATTCCCCATTGAAAAAGCAGTTAGAAGAATGGTTATAGTAGCGCTTTCAGCTAACAGAGACGCTATATTAGCGCCTAAAAAACAAGATGATGTGCTGTTTCAAAGAGTAATTACTGGTCACCACGATGCAAACAGGCTGGGTTTATATGCTGTTCGCCAATTGAAGTTTGGCATAGAACACAACCTGTTTAAAGAGTTAGGTTTCAGGACTCCCAAAGAGTTCCTTCTTTACAGGATAATAGTGAATGACATAAAAAACATCTCTGAAGACGCGTTGAACATAATTAATAACCTGTCAACTTTTCAGAAGCAAATCGACGATCAGCTGCTTTTCATAAAAGAACCTATAGACGAAGAAGTCTATTCGCAGTTGCTCAACTTAAACTCAGTAGCACACCAAATGTTCGAGGAAGCCACAAAAGCAATGTTTAAAAGAGCGTATAATGACGCTGAAAAACTAATTGCTAAACGCAGTTCTTTTGTAACTCTGGAAATTGAACTTATCAGGCTCATATCAAGCAAAAAAATGGACCCAAATGTCGCAGCGATTCTTAGGCTAATGCTGGACAGTTCAAGGCGAATATTGGATTACGGGCAAGACATTGCTGAACTAACGCTGAACCGAACAGTAGAAGAAATATGCACTTCCTTCGAAGTCAAATAGCCAAAGTCTAAACCTTAAATTTTAAATAGATAAGTACGATTTTCACATTGTGCGGTGTGATGTGTGTTTTTTTCTTTGCCCCGTCTATATTGTTGGTTTTTTTCGAATTTTGTTTATTGTTTTGGCTGTGAATCGGACGCTCAAAGCGTCTTTTTTTGTCGCAGAACGTTCCAAGGATGTGTATTATTTCAACTGTACTCGCGCTTTTGACTCGCTGCTCTACTTCAAGAAACACAAACAGCAAACAGGAAAGTTTGTTCGTATTCCAAACAGCTTGTCATCAGATTTTTCGGTTTATGAGTTTGCCTTCTGCGTCTATGAGCTACATCTCAGGACATTTGTCCGACGGCGTGGGTTGCACAGTTTAGACATGATTTAGATACAGCCTAAATCGCTTATTTTATTGATAAATATGTTTCATAAATGAGAAAGCATTAAATGTCGCAAATGCACATTACCTCAGAATAACTTAACTCTGTCTTTAGCAAATAGAGAGGATGTAAATGCGTATAATTTCAAAAGAAGACTTTGAAAATTTTGTCAGTTCAATAATCAACGATGATTCTATAAATGTTATAGGAGTCAAATCAAAGGGCGACAAATTCGCTTTTGGCGCGTTAGAATCTGCCAGCGAGTTACGCCTAGATTATGACGTAACAATTCTTCCTCCGAAGAAGTATTTCTTTCCTCAACGCGAAACTTTGGTCACTTATGACTTGGTAAACGGCTTTGCCGCTAAGGATCCAAAAGACCTTAAGCCAACAGTGCTTGTTGGCGTTCACCCCTATGACATTGTAGCTTTACTCCACATGGACGAGATTTTCAGAGAAACCAAATCCGACCCATACTACTTTGAAAAGAGAAAATCATCCATAATCATTGGCGTTAACATCCAGAACATGAGCGAAACGTGCTTTGCGCCCCAGATGGGCTGCGCCATCATCGACTACGGCTACGATTTAATGCTGACTGACCTCGGCAACAGGTACGCCATCAACATTGGCTCCCAAAAGGGAGAAGAGCTTCTAGAGAAGTACGCCAAGAACGTTAAAGACGCGCTTGCCCGCGACGTTCAGCTGGTAGGTCAGAAAAAACAGGAGATAATGAATATGTCTCAGCAGAAATTTGACTTCCCAACAGAGCTTATCCCTGAAATACTGAGCAAAACTTACGAGCAAAGCGGGTTCTGGGAGAAACACTCCGAGAAATGCTTAGCATGTGGCTCTTGCGTTCTGGTTTGCCCAACATGTTACTGTTTTGACGTTAAGGACAACCCTGACCTATCACTTAAGCAAGGTGAGAGGGTTAGAACTTGGGACGGTTGCCTTCTAGAAGACTTCGCTAAGATTGCTTCAGGAGAAAACTTCCGTCCAACGAGACCTACAAGGTATCGCCATAGATACTTCAAGAAAGGCAAGTACCTGTTCGACCGCTTCGGTTTCGTTTCATGCGTTGGCTGTGGCAGGTGCTCTTCAAACTGTCTGCCTGACATCGCAAACCCAATTAACCTTTTCAACGACATGCACAAAGAAGTCCTCGCTACGGGCGTGGAAATAGACGAGCCAACTATACCCGACGTGGAGATTAAAACTGAAAGCATAATTAACTACGTTCCGAAACTAGCAACGATCGTTAAAAAGACACCTATGACCGTCAAAGAAACCTTATTTGAAATCAAATTGGATGACGACTCCATCCTAAATCAAGTGCCAGGCCAGTTCGTTCAAGTCTCTGTTTTCGGCGTAGGCGAAGCACCAATCTCCGTGTCTTCGTCGCCAACACAGAAAGACACATTCCAACTTTGTGTACGCAAAATAGGAAACGTGACCACTCGGCTGCATATGCTAAATGAGGGCGACAAAATTGGCATCAGAGGTCCATTTGGGCACGGCTTTGATACAGAAGCCTTGAAAGGAAAAGACCTCTTATTCGTTGCAGCAGGTCTCGGTATTGCACCTTTGCGGTCGCTACTAAACTACGTTCTGGATAATAGAGCAGATTACGGACGCGTTATAGTTTTATACGGTTGCAAAGAACCCCGTGAACAACTTTTTGGCGACGAAATGGTTGCGTTGCAAAAAAGAGACGATGTAGAATTCAAGAATACAGTTGACTGGTGCCCTGAAAACGAAGTTTGGGAAGGAAACATAGGTGTAATTACAACTTTGATTCCTCAAATCAATTTTGACCCAGAAAACACTTACGCAATTGTGGTTGGTCCACCAATTGTATACAAATTCGTTATAGCAGACCTTAAAAAGCGAAACATGGCAGACGACCACATAATCGTTTCTCTCGAGCGGAGAATGAAATGCGGCGTTGGTAAATGCGGTCACTGCCAAATCAACCAAATATACGTATGCAAAGATGGTCCAGTGTTTAATTATTCAAAAATTAAAGGAGTACCGGAGGCATTATAATGAAACCAAAAATTGCTTTTTTTGACTTTGCTGGCTGTGAAGGAGACCAACTGCAAGTAGCAAATTTGGAAGAAGAAATTCTTGACCTTCTTGGGCAAGTTGAAGTTGTAAGTTTCAGAGAAGTCATGAAGGAACACAGCGACAACTACGACATAGCCTTCGTCGAAGGCTCATGCACTCGACTGCAAGACGAAGAAAGGCTGAAACAAATCAGAAAGAACGCGAAAATAGTAG
>Ga0111168_126_pt1 | contig 11347 bp, 10 predicted proteins | sample DeeMarSeWOR28_12_FD_80261 | JGI IMG/M metagenome (GOLD analysis project Ga0111168, IMG submission 80261) | Crenarchaeota group-1 archaeon SG8-32-3 | reverse complement strand
TTCTTGAGACGCTCTCCGTTTTTTCGTTTTTGTTCATAGCGCTCAGCCATACGTTCTTATGCTATGGGTGTTACGCCTATTATGCGGGAGGCTAGAGTGCCGAAGAAGAATGAGCAGATCATATACCAGTATATCAGAGGTATGCCCGTCGGAGCGAGTCCCGGCAAAACCGCTACAGCGTTTGCCCCAAAGGTGGGGATTAGAAAGAACCACCAGATTACTATGTAACTCATGGAAATCGGGAACAATATCATTTGGGGCTTCATCATTTTGCTTTGCATGTTTCTTATTTGTGACTCTTTTTTCCTCAGTTTCTCAACACGTTTCGTGTCGTTTGCGCGCATAGCCTGCATCAGCTGAGATTGGTATTCAGATGTCTCCTTCCGCATTACTTTGTATTCTTCCCATCCACATATGCGAGTAATTAGAAGGCGGTTAATACCCATGTTAAGAAACGAAATAGTAACCGCAATAAGCATTATCACTAACGTCGCTAATGGAACAACTGTAATGTCAAGCATTTTTATTTCTCCTTCCACTGCCTATTTGTTTTCTTGTTAATAACCATTTTTGCTTTCAAAAACTTTTAGGCGTGCAGGGTTACATTTTTCTCAAATTGTTTGGCAAGGGTTGCCACAAAGAATAGCGCGGTTGAAGGGTCAAAAGTGGAAGGGTTAGAAGTTAATCCTCTAAATTTGGCAAAAATTCAATAATTTTAGCAAGTCGTTCCACTAAAACTACGTCAAATTTTTGGTTGTGTTCGATATCTGCGAGCGAAAATAGCCTTCCCATAATAGACTCCATTGGAATATTATGGTTATAGCTATTCTTGTTGCTTACGCTTCGAACTTCGAAGTAGTGCAAATAAATTATCTGAAAATATTAGCATCTTTATTTAATTTTTGGCTTTTTAATAAGTCAGAATTGAGATATTTAATCTAAAATACTCGTGTGCGGACTTTTGAGATTGTGTTCATGGTCCGTTTTCTACAAAGATATACTAAAGACAGCCATTTTTTATTGTTTTTGTTTGATACACGGTTTCAATTCGTTGGCTCTCTTACAACAGCCTTTGCGGCTGTCAAACTCTGGGCAGCTAAAACAGGTTGTAGCTTCTTGTTTTTCCATTATACTCTGCTCTCCTTATTGAGTGGATTTGCATCCAGATGTATTCTTGGAATAGTTATGTGAAAGCGTTAATTTATTTTGCGTTTTTAATCAGCTGGTTTCTTACGGAACAGAATAGAATATTGTTTGATTTTTAGACCAAATTTACCCAAATCAAGAAGACAGGGTGTTTGTGAAATGAAATAAGCGGAAAGAATTACGGAATCATAATTCATCTCATAAGTTGATAGATGGCAAAAATGAAGAATATTAGTAGTTAGATTTTTGACATTTTGGGAGGGTGAAAATGGTAGAATATATCAAAGGACTCCCATTTGATAGATGCCATCAGTGTAAAAATTGCACAGCATCCGCTGCAAATCTACCAAAGGTGCCCTAAGAGACCGCAATAAGACCTTTGTTACTAGTACAAAGTGAAAAAGGAGACAAGAGTGCACAATCTGAAGAGTTAGAAAGAATAATGTGAGTCCCAACTAAGTCATTTAAAGACTGCCTCTTCTCGTTTCGTTTTGCGCAATCTATTTTAGGTTTATTAAATACTACTAACATGTGGTGTTTCATGGGTTTTCTAAAAAAAGTAAAGGATAAAACTGAAAAATCAGTAAAGAAAGTCGGGGAAGAAGGGGCAAAGCTGGGTAAGAAGGGACTCAAAGAAACCAAAAAGGTAGCGAAGAAAGGCGCTAAAGCAACTAAGAACGCTGCAAAAAAGGGCGTTAAGGAAACCAAGAAAACTGCTAAGAAAGTAAAGAAAAAAGTTACGTAGCGATTATTCCGTAATAAGCTACCTCCTTTCCTTTTTCTAATTTTCGTATTTTTTCAAATCAATTTCCAAAGTTATTGCAACTGAATCCCATATACATTCAATAGATCTGCTCAGGAGGTTCAAGGATGATTCCAGTTTTCAATTTGAAAGATCCAATTGTTGAAGCATTCAATGCTTTAGGTGGTTCTGTCTCACTCCACAACAACGGAATATTTAAGCAGTAGCTTTTTTCCATTCGGTCATTAAGGTCTCGTAGAGTCTATCGTCTTCTCTTATGGTTTCGTACCATCCTAGGTTGCGCGCGATTTTCTGAGCGATTAAATGATAACATAAGTGTATCTCTTTGTCTAATACTCGAAAGTAGAAGTCGTCACACATACAGAATTCAGCCTCAGACATTATCAGGTAGTCGCGTTCTCTTCCAATGACTATCCAGACGATTCTGCCGCTTGGTTTGAAAACGTATTTTTTCACTCGATTTTCTTTCAATGCGCCAAGGGCTTTTGTAAATCGTTGACCGAAAAGCTCGTAGAGTTTAGTCAGACTTTTGCCAGATAGTTTGCCTTCTGATTTTGCTTCACGGCAAATAGCGTTTAGCGCGTCGATTTCCGAATTGTCGTTCATTTTGGCACAGGCTTTTAAGTAAAATAATGGAAGTGTTGAAAATTTTGGCTGGTTAGTCTATGTCTATTGGTTCGCCTTTCGGTGTCGTTGGCGCTTCAGCTTTTGGGAATACAACTTCCAGAACGCCATTCTTGTAGAATGATTTTGCTTCTTTCACTTTTACTTTTGTTGGCAAGGCAACTTCTTTGTAGTATTTGGTTTGGGGCGTGTTAACGGATACCGTCAGTGATTCTTCTGTGCCGTGGAGTTTTATATCTGTTTTTTCTACGCCAGGCAGTTCTGCGACTACTCGGATTTCACTGTCCGTTTCAACTATGTCCACTAATGGTTCGCGTTCATTTTTAACTTGTGGACCTTTGAGGCTCTTTTTGATGTTGCCAAACTGCCGGAATTCAGGTTTGCCGTCAGGACCAATTTTCATGCTGTAGCCATATACGAAGGGACCCAACTCTTTAACAGTTCTACCGTCGGGAAGTCTGCGTTCTTTGACATAGTCTTTTGGGATTTTTTCTGCAAAATTTTTAAATTCTTTTTCCATCATTTTTTCCATTTCACGAAACATGCGATCAACGTCGCCGAAAAAGGGGTCTCTATAGAAAGATTTGCGCCTTTTTTTGAACCATTCTGGATAATCTTCATCGTCTTGTGATATTGCTTTTCACCTCATTAAATTTGAGTTCGCCCTTTTCTATAAGTTTTATGCTATCTCCTGTTGATTTTGGTATAGGTTGTTCATTGAGGATGTCAAGCTGCAGAACTAATGTATTTGTCACCACAAACATCCTGATGATGGTCGAGCAAAAAGCCAAAACGTGAACATAAAGTAACGTAGTATTCTATTCTAAAAGTAAATAAATAAGCTGCTTATAACATAGAAAAACCTGAACTGGGTGAATTTGAGTGAAAAGATCCGCAGTGATTCTCGCGTTTATGGTTTTTTCAGTGGTTGCTCTTGTGCCGTTTTCTCTTAACACTCGAATGGTTTCAGCTCAGGATAGCTATACTATACAGCGGGTTGACCATGAAGTAGAGATTATGTATTCTGGGCACGTTGTCATACGTGATACAATACAGTTGTCTGGGCAATTAACGGGCGACTTCTTAATGGGGTTCCCGTATAAGTACGGTTCCTATGTTCTTAAAGGCATGGCGTATGATGCCAACAATAACGTTTTTCCTTTAAGTCTTGGAGTGGAATTAGCTGAACTTACTGGTTTTTACGGCGCGAAAGTAAGTTTCCCACAAATAGCTCCTAAAATTTTCACTGTAGTTTTCATTCTTTCGAATAGTCTTCTAAGTCAAGATTTAAACGCAGGTGTATTCACCCTCGATTTTCCAGCTTACCCCAGCTTCACACAAGAGGTTGAGCGTTGTAACGTTGCAATTATTCTTCCTGATGCTCCAGTAGCGATAGAAGTAACAAAGGATGATGGAGAAGTCAGCGCAGCAAGTTACGTTAAGGAGAATCTGCCTATGTTCACTTATTCCACAGCTGTTGCTAATTTTTCACTATCTGGTGGCAGTATTCAAATAATCAGCATGAAAGAGTTAAGTCGTCAAATCAAAATAAGCCCTGTAGGGGATATAGTTGTTTTTGACAGTTACCGTATTACAAACAACGGTGCCAGTAGCTTACTTTCTCTGAAAATAGGGTTGCCTCTTGACGCTTCAAATATTGTTGCAAGGGATGAATTCGGCAGAATTCTAGCACCTGATGTTATAAATAGCAACGGTGATACACGCTTCGTCAACTTCACATTTATATCAGCTATAACTAGCCGTGCATCCACCCGGTTGACGGCTGAATACACATTGCCCAGCGTCTCTTCTGAGACCTCATACTTCACGTTGAACTTCGATCTTTTCCCCGACTTTGACTATTACGTTGAGGCTGCAAGAGTCACCTTTGTTCCTCCAGAAGGGGCAAGGCTTATAACACCACAACTTTCGTCAATCGATTCTTCTTCAAGTTTAATAAGAGAAATCTTTCAGGAGACTTTTTCAATTAGCAGAGAAGGAGTCAGCAAAATAGATACGGCTGTTCCTTCTGAAGATGTTCTGCAAATTGAGTATAATTATAGTCCTCTGTGGTTGTCTTTTCGGCCTGCTTTGTGGATGTGGACTTTAGCCGTGATCGGGTGTGTGGTTGTAGTTGTCTGGAAAAGACCTAAAACTTCAGTTCCATTCCGAATTGCGACTCCAGAAGCCTCTATAGCTCTTAGTCCCGATCAAGTTAGAGCCTTTACCGAAGCATATGAAGATAGAAGCAGGGTAACCTCGGAATTAAAGGTCCTTGAAGAAAGGGCTCAGAAAGGCAAGATCCCAAGGCGTAGGTATAAAGTGCAAAGAAGGACATTGGAGGTTCGTCTTGACAATATTTCCAAGGGTATATCTGGATTGAAAAGGGTTTTCCGTAGTGCAGGGGGTAATTATGCCAGTTTGGTTCGGCAACTTGATGTTGCAGAAGCTGAACTTGTCGAGGTTGAAACGAACATTAGGACTATTGAGGTTCGACATAGAAAGGGTGCATTGCCTTTAGACGCGTACAAACGGTCACTAGCTGATTATCAGCGGCGGAAAGAGAAAGCTGAAGCGGCAATTAACGGAATCTTGTTAAGACTACGTGAAGAAATTCGTTAACCGACCTAAACACTTTTATTTTACTGCGGGATCTTCAACCAAACTTACCAGAGGTATAGAACATGGTAAAAATAGTAGTGGATAATGATAGGTGCAATGGATGCGAAACTTGCGTAAACACTTGTCCAGTAGGCGTCTACGAAATTAAAGACGGCAAATCTGTCCCAGTTTATGTTGACGAGTGTCTTGTCTGCAGAGCATGCGAAGCGCAGTGTCCTGAAGGTGCAATTCAGGTAATCGAGTGAGTTTCCGCTTCGCCACGTTCGCTTCAGCCATTGCTTATAAAATATTTACTCTCAAACTCGATTTGAGAGTTACTTCCTTTCTTTATCCAAAATTTGAATTGATGCAGTTTTTGTCTTATCTCTCTCTATAAATGGAAAAAGCGATTTTAAACAGCAGTCTCTTTAGGGATTGTGAATTTTGCAGTTCTAACCGTTCAGCTATAAGGCTGAGAAAAGTACTGCAGCAGCTCCTTATACAACAAAGGCAAGTTCCGCAAAATCAACAGTATCTTTGATTCGTAAAAAAGATAGGTATTATACTTCACCTCATATTCTAAAGACATAGGCAAACATAAGCTCTCAGTTTCAGCTCCACTATTTTTTCGCATTAAATTACATGCGACTGATGAAAATAGCTTTAGCAAATCTAATATATATTTAGAAACATACTGTCATTTCGTAAACTAAGGAGATAAAGGAAATTGGTCAAAAATAAGACAACTGCTTTGACTCTTTTGCTTTTGACGTTGCTTGTCGCTGCTACACCACTATCTTTGTTGTCAACAGCGAACGCTGTCACATATCACTCTTGGGTTTACTGTGCTGTTAGCCCACGTGTTATAGGTGTCGGTCAACCTGTGCTGCTTCAATGGTGGACCGCAGATATGCCACCAGACATCGGTGAACAGGAGGGTTATATTCCTGGTGACAGAGCTGGATGGTATGATGTAGGATGGTACTTGACAGACCCTGATGGAAACACTGAGACTTTGACGCTTAGTAAGACAGATCCAGTAGGCGCTGGTTGGATGTCATATACACCCGATCAGGAAGGCACTTACACGCTCCAGGCTTGGTTCCCTGAAACGGAGAAAAACGATTGGGATGGAGGAACTGAAAGGACTTATCTAGCTGCTGTTAGCCCAGAGCTAAACTTCACTGTTGTGGCGGAACCAGTACAACCATGGCCTGAAACCCCGCTTCCAACAGGAAGTTGGCAACGACCAATAAACAGTGCAAACAGATTATGGTATGCTATTGCAGGCAGCTGGCTTGGCGACCAAGCCCAGATGTACCCGTATGGAGCTCGTGGCGGAACAACCGAGGGCTTTGTAAGCGGTAGAGGTCCTGAAAGCGCCCACATATTGTGGACGAAGCCGTATTACTCTGGAGGTCTCATGGATGAAATGTATGGAGCGGTAGGCTTCGAAACCGCTCACTACCAAGGCATCGGCTTTGACGCTATTATCATTCAAGGCAAGATCTACTACGCCGCACGCGCAGACGCACATGGAACAGGGGGCTATGTCATCGCTGATTTGTGGACAGGCGAAACGCTAGAGTTCATAGATGATGTTATGCCTTCAAGAGGTCAATTATACAATTATGAGTCACCTAACCAGCACGGAGGATACCCATACGTATACAGAACATCCGGCGTAACACTGCCTGAAGGTGTTACAACCGAATCAGGAAAACAAACTTGGGAAATGATCGACGCCTTCACAGGAAAGACTGTATGTAAAATCGCTAACGTATCAATGGGTACTATGTGGTTCTGGTTTATTATGGGTGCATTCCCAGTCTACGGCAAAGACGGAAGCTGGACCAACTACAACATTGAAAATCTTGCTGGATGGGGCCAACCTGCAGACTATTATCTTCAACTATGGAACAGCACTGCAATCCCCACACTGCTAGGTGCTAGTTACGGAACTTCAGCTTGGCAGTGGAGACCCTCAGGAGGCGCTTTCGGAAGCGGATGGCCTGACCCTCCAGTCTACGATGGCATGTATGTCCATGATGGCAACAATGGCTTTTCATTGAACGTGTCATTACCGACAGCATACGTTATGGGTCCAACTAATTCGATCGCAAATCAAACTAGTGAAATCCTTGCTGTAAGAGAGACTGAATACGTGATTATTGGAACTGAAGGACAATACAACGAAGAAGGTCTTGTTCAAGGCAAACTAACAACGTTAAGTCTTGAACCTGGACAAGAAGGCACAAAACTGGATGAAGTACTGTATACTCCACCATATGCATCATCTGCAGAAAACATTACCGGAGGATATTTCAGTAGTTTTGGCTTGGAAGGTGTGTATCCAGAAGACGATGTCTTCATATTTCATTCACCGAAACAGCTGAAACGCTGGGGTTACAGTCTTGAAACAGGCGATCTACTATGGGAAAGTGAACCCGAAGTACAAATGAGCTATTACGGTAGTAGCTCAAACTACTACGAAGGCAAATTGTACTCTTATGGCTACGGCGGACAAATAAGATGTTATAACATAACAACGGGAGATGTCTTGTGGAACTACGACCCTGACGTAGAAGGCTTAGAAATTGGCTACGGTGGCAGATATCCAATAGGTATATGGTCAATCTGTGACGGAAAACTCTACACTATCTGCGGTGAACACTCACCTACTCAGCCACTGTGGAGAGGACAAAACTTACGATGCATCAACGCAACAACAGGAGAGGACATATGGAAAATACTAGGCTTCTTTGGAGGAATGTCCCCAACTGAACCAAACATAGTAATGGCAGACGGCATTATCGTTGGTCTCAACTTGTTTGACAGCGAAATATATGGATTTGGAAAGGGCCCAAGCGCCACAACAGTTACAGCATCACCCAAAGTTTCAGTTCACGGAACCAACGTGATGATAGAGGGCACAGTCACCGACCAAACAGAGACAGGCAGACGCAACACCAACGACATCTTCGAATTCAGCCTTAAGGGCACTCCAGCAATATCAGATGAAGACATGAGCGCTTGGATGGAATACATGTTCATGCAGCAGCCTAAACCAGCTGACGCGAAAGGCGTTGAGGTCATCCTTAGCGTCCTAGATCCCAACGAAAACTGTTACGAGATTGGCAGAACCACAAGCGACATTAACGGAAAATTCGGCTACGCATTTGAACCACTGGTTCCAGGCACATACCAGATAATAGCAACCTTCGAAGGCTCCAACGCGTATGGACCTTCGTCCTCGTCAACTTACATCAACGTTGAGGAAGCTCCTGCAGCTACTCCTGCGCCTACGCCGCCGCCAGCATCTGTAGCGGACTTGTACCTGGTGCCAGGTATAACCGGCATAATCGTCGCAATCGTAATTGTCGGCATTGTCATAGTGCTAATGCTTAGAAGACGCTAAACCAAAGGCAAAAATATCCAAAATCTATTTCCCCTTCTTTTTTAGTCACAAATAAACAAGTGTGAGCAATTATCTAACCTGAACTTAATACTACAGATGCTAATGAAGCCAGCAAATCTAAGCGCTTGTCGGTGCATATCTCCAGAAAAAGTAAAGGGCTATCTTTTTTGTGAGCAAGCTATAATCTGGTGGAACATGGAGCACACAATTTTACAGTTACGCTTGGAACAATACATGCAACGTCGGCGACTCAGCAACCATAATATGCATAGGTCTCGCAATCTACTTCAAGAAGAGGATCATTTTAGGGCTGTTTGGCTTTTCTCTATTTCAAACGGCAGCCATATTCAATTAGACCTTAATGAACTATTTTACGGTGACGGATTTCGCTAGGTTTCTCGGTGTGTCTGGGTTATACCCCTTCTCAAGCGTCATGTAATAAGCCAACAACTGTAAAGGTATCGCAAAAGGTATTGGCGACAGAACTTCAGGTATCCCCTTTGGTAGTTCAACGTAATCGTCAGATAATGCCTCAATTTCCCCATCACCTTCCTCCACGATCGAGATTATTGATGCGCCTCTGGCTTTCATCTCCATTATATTACTGACCAAAGTCTTACGCGTTCCGTCCTTAGCGCAGATGAATATAACTGGGAAACCAGGTTCAATCAAGCTAATTGGACCGTGTTTGCTTTCTCCTGCTGGAAAGGCTATTGATGGAATGTAAGCTATCTCCATAAGTTTGAGCCGCCCTTCGCAGGCTGTAGCGGTGCTTATCCCTCGTCCCAAAAAGAAGAACATTTTTGCATCCCTGTATTTTTCAGCTATCTGTTTGATTTTTTCCTCCTGCGTCTGTATTATAGTCTCAACAATATCAGGCAGTTCTTCCAATCGCTCTTCAACATAATCCATCTCATCCTGCGAAATTTTTCCCCTTTTCTTCGACAGCCGAAGCGCAATTTGCGCCAGTACGGAAAGTTGTGAAGTGAAAGTTTTTGTAGCTGCCACTCCTATTTCGGGACCTGACTGCTGGCCTATGTAAACTCGAGAAACACGTGTTAAAGTCGAGCCGATTGCATTTGTCAAGCTGAGTATTGTTGCGGCGCGCTGTTGGGCACATGTGACCGCCGCTAGGGTATCGGCTGTTTCGCCTGACTGGCTTACCGCCAGAATAGTACTGTCTATGTTGACTGATTTGCCGTGTTGTTCAATAAACTCTGAGGCGTAGACAGGATATGTTGGTAAGAACGCAAGCTTTGAGAACATGTATGAAGCGGCTAAGCAAGCATGGTAGGATGTACCGCAAGCGACTAAGAAAACTTCACTAGCACGGTCAAGAAAGGTTGAGATTAAATCAAGATAGTGCTCCTGCATTCGCAGTGTATTGCGGAGGGTTGCAGGCTGCTCATGAATCTCTTTGATCATGAAGTGGGGGTAGCCTTGTTTAACTGCCATTTCAGGCGTCCAGTCAATAATCTTTGGTTTCCGCTTAACAACGCTTGAATCCTTTATCTTAATGATTTCATAGCCTGTAGCTGACAGGCTTATGAGTTCCCCCTCTTCTATGAAAATTGCCTTATTGGTTACTGGCAGGAATGCCGGAATGTCAGATGCGAAGTAAACGCCTTTTACACTGATCCCTAGAACCAAAGGGCTTTCATTTCTGGCGCATATCACCTTGTCGGGTTCTTTAGTCGAGATTACAGCAAGGGCGTAAGAGCCGTCAAGCCTTTTTACAGCTTCAAGGACAGCATTAGCCAAGTTTAGTTTGTGGTTTTTTTCGAGGTTCTCCTCGATGAGGTGAGCTATTATTTCCGTGTCCGTCTTTGAGACAAAAACGTGACCGCTGTTTTCCAATTCAAGTTTTAGCTCAGAAAAATTTTCTATAATTCCATTGTGAACTACGACTGTGTTTCCCGTGCAATCCGTATGTGGATGCGCGTTGACCTTTAACGGTGCGCCATGTGTAGCCCATCTAGTGTGGCCTATGCCGAGGTTACCGGGCAGATCGTCAAGATTTAAGATTTTATGGACATCATCTATTTTTCCCTGGTCTTTTTTTAAGTGTATTTGTCCATTTTGTATTGTGGCTATGCCTACGGAATCGTAACCCCGGTACTCAAGCCGTTTCAGTGAAGCATGAATTAAGGGTGCAGCTTGCCCTTCTTTAAGTATACAACCAAAAATTCCGCACATTTTTTAGCCTCATTCCACCAAGTCTAGTTCTGTTAAGCCCTAACCAATGGTTCTTATGCTAATAAGGATTTTTAGGAGAAAATTATCTATTCTAAAAAAAACTTCTAAAGGGTTTTATTAAGTGGAATTTCTGCGGAAGCTTGAAGCCCTAGAGTTTCTGGTTTTCCCACGGATTACTATAATAAAATTTTTAATAGTCGATAAGTCATAATCTTGAGAGAGCCATGGAAAAGAAATTGTTGCTTCAAGACGATGGTAAAAAGCAAGAAGTGAAAGAAATCAGTATCATGCAGGACGCGCAGAAACTGAAGATGATTTTGGGCAAGCTAAGCTGGAAAATCTTGACTGTGCTCTCCAAACGGGAAATGTACCCTCTGGAAATTGCTAGACAACTTGGTGTCCACGAGCAGAAAGTCTATTACCATATACGAAAACTTGCTAAGGCAGGAGCCATAACCGTTGAAAGAGAAGAAAAAAAGAAGGGCGCAACAGCAAAATATTACAAAACCATCTCGTCCGCTTTCGGTATAGAATTCCCTAAAGGGTACCAGACAGTTCAAAAAATCTCACTTTTGAGTTTAGACAGGAAAATTAAAAAG
>Ga0111168_125_pt1 | contig 11479 bp, 12 predicted proteins | sample DeeMarSeWOR28_12_FD_80261 | JGI IMG/M metagenome (GOLD analysis project Ga0111168, IMG submission 80261) | Crenarchaeota group-1 archaeon SG8-32-3 | reverse complement strand
AAATCTTTTAGTCGCAAGGTTGAAGGAGCAGGGGTTGAAGCCGGAGGCTTTCAAGTATCATCTTCAGGCTTTTGATTACGGGATGCCACCTCACGCAGGTTGGGCTATAGGCTTGGAAAGGCTTACTATGATGCTTACTGGCAAAAAGAACATACGTGAAGTGACATTTTACCCGAGAGACAGGGACAGGTTAACGCCTTGACGGTTGTTTGTTCTTGATTTTTCTTATAGAACTTTCCTTCAGAACCATAATAAGGAGGAACTACTGAAAGTAAAGTGGGAGGAGTTCAAAGGAGAATGACAAAAAAATATGGCGTGCTATTAATTGTTGCGGTGCTGGCGGTTGTTATCGTTAGTTTCTCTGTAAATGACACAGAAGAATCATTGGTTTTCGCTCACAACAGCGATTGCAGCACGGTCGATAAAGCCGCAGGCGAAGCTTTCACCGTGAAAATCACGTTCAAGAACACTGGAAAAACCGAAGGCACTTGGAGCATAAACATAGCTTTCGAAGACAATTCTTGGTATCAGGTTGGAACACCGCAGAACTTGACACTTATGCCTGAGCAGACTGAGACTGTGATATGGAATGGTGTTGTTCCAGCTAACGCTACCGTTGGTTCAGTGGCAAGGCTTGTGGTCTACTATGATGACTCTTATAAAGCGCTTGACTGGTGGATCCGTGTGGTTCCAGGCGCAGAACTAAGCATAAAATCAAGCATAGTAGAATGAACCTCGCTTTCGAAATACGTTAAAGGAAACTATAGGCGCAACACAGCCTCAAAGGCTGACCGCCTAATCAGCAGGCACTGGCTCCAAAAGTGAGCTTATCCTATGAATATGGAGATAACCACCAGACAGCAAAGTGTGGGATTAAACTTTTTATTAGATAAACAAAAATGTGCCTCTGTGGAAAGGCTGAATAAATGACTAAATATTATGCGTTGCCCGTATCCACGGAGTATTGGAAGCCTGGCGATAACTACCTGAATGATATCCTTGATGCTGTGGAAAAGAGAGTAGCTATCGGCGATTTCGTTGTCATATCCGAAAAGGCGCTTTCAACCGCGCTGGGTAACATTGTAGACGAAAGCTCCATCAATCCTAGTTTAAATGCGAAGGTGATTTCTCGCCTCTGGATGCGAATTGCTTGGGGATACTTCTTAGGCGCGTTATGCCGTCTGGGTCCAAGACTGAGACGGAGACTTCGCGAATATCCTGTTGAAGCTGGTAGCTGCCACAAACAAAACGTCCTTCAACAAGCGGGGCTTTTGCAGGCGTTAATGTGGGGTTCTGAAGGCGGCATTGACGGTTCCAATTTGCCTTTTTCTTATGTGAGCTTGCCTTTGAGCAACGCGAATGAGTTGGCAGAGGCAGTTCATCGGGAAATCTGGTTTAAGTTGAAGAAAAAAGTCTTCGTGATAATTGTAGACACTGATAAAACTTATTCGTTCAGGAACTTTCAGTTTACCCCTCGCCCGAGACCTATGAAAGGGATCCACTCCATCGGAGGCGTAGTAGCTTACTTAATCGGCAGAACGTTCAAGTTAAGGAAGAGACCGACTCCGCTAGCCGTGGCTGGAGGCAAAATGCAGGCAAAAGAAGCATTGAAAATTGCCAACATTGCTGACAGAGCAAGGGGTCCAGGTTTAGGCGCAACGGTTTGGGACATGGCTGCGCGGTTCAAAGTAGACGCAACAGGGATAAGTTGGCACATGTTGTCGAAAGTTAAGCATAAACCCGTCGTCATCGTTAGGAAAAACGTTTCTGAAGACGGAACATGATCATTACAGCAGATGGTGAACGTTGAAGGCGCTGTTTTGGAAGAGTAAAGAATAAACCAAGCTTTTCCTTTAATGAACGCGTGACAGTAATGGAAGAAACTGATAAACTGAATGCTTTCTTCAATCCTCGTTCAGCTGCTATTATCGGCGCCACTAAGAAAGTTGACAAAGCGGGAAACGTGATTTTCAAGAACTTTGCTTATAACAAAACGAGAGGAGTTTTCAAAGGGGAAATTTACCCTGTGAACCCAAATGCAGAGTCTATTCTGGGTTTCAAGTGTTACCCATCTATAACCGAGATTCCAGGGGAACTTGACCTGATAGTGATTGTTGTTCCAGCCAAAGTTGTGCCAACCATCATGGAAGACGCTGTTGCCAAGAAAGTCAAGACTGCCATAATAATCACTTCAGGATTCAGGGAAATCGGTAAGATTGAACTCGAACAGCAAATAGTAGCCACGGCAAAAAAAGCAGGAATCCGGATCTTGGGACCAAACTGTCTAGGTGTGTACTATCAGAAGACAGGGGTGGACACGCTTTTTCTTCCTGAAACCAAGGTCTTGACAACTGGAGATGAAGTTATCGCCACTCCGAGACCGCTGGTTGGAGACATAGCCATAGTTACTCAAAGCGGAGCTTTCGGCGTTGCCGCCCTCGACTTCCTAGCTGGACGCCAAATTGGAATCAGCAAGTTCGTGAGCTTTGGCAACAAAAGCGACGTGACAGAGTCAGAGATGATGCATTACCTCCTCTACGACAACGAAACCAAAGTCATACTCCTCTACGTAGAAGATATCAAATACGGAAGAAAATTCCTTCGAATAGCAAAGGAAGTAACCCTGAAGAAGCCGATAATAGCCCTTAAAGCAGGAAGAAGCGTTGCAGGAGCCAGAGCAGCCGCTTCGCACACTGGTGCTATTGCAGGTTCAGATAAAATTTATGATGCGGCTTTTGAACAGACAGGTGTAATTAGGGCAGCAGATATGGAAGAGTTCTTTGATATGGGGAAAGCTTTAGCCATGCAGCCGCCAGCTTTAGGCAACAATATAGGCATACTTACAGACGCTGGTGGTCCAGGAATTATGGCGGTGGATGAGTGTGAAAGTGGCGGTTTGTCTGTTAACCGCTTTTCAGAAGAAACTCTGCGGAAATTCCAGAAACTTAAGGATGAAGGAGTACTTCCTAAGTTTGCGGCAACTTCCAACCCGGTTGACCTTACAGGTTCGGTTACAGATGATATGTTTGAGGTTGCGGCGGACCTGATGTTCCAAGATCCAGCGGTCCACGGCATAGTTCTGCTTGGGCTGCATCACTTGCCAGCCTTGCGCGAAAAGTACATTGACAGCGTAGCGCAGGTCTCCAGCAAGTACAGTAAGCCAATCGTCATGTGTGATATCGGTGAGACCGAAATGGCGTTGTACACCCGTTTCAGGTTTGACAAGCTGGGTATTCCCTCTTTCCCCTCGCCTGAAGACGCTGCGAGAGCCATGAAGGCACTTGTCAACTACGGGGCATACTTGAAGAAAAACAACTGTGCAGAAGAATATATAAGTGAATTCTTGAAGAAAAAACGTGGATCTTAGAGGTTAACCGTGACCGCGACTGCACTGCCGTCTTCGAGATGAAGCGTTTCTCTCAGGTTTACAGAGGCAATAATTTCTAAAAGGTCCTTTGGATAACCTGGGACTTTTGGAACCACTATGGCGCACTCCAAAGTTCCTGTGAACGCCTTGAAGACTGCTCCGTTGTAGTAGCCTTTGGCAGGGCAAATCTTCACTGAGGGGGCTTTTTCAAGCAGTTTTTTCTGTTTCAAGCTATCTTCAGTGAGCCTCACGTTTAATGTTCCAAGGTATGGAGTGAAACCGAGTTTTTTTGTTATCTGCCGTTTAACCCATGGCAACTCCATGAATTTTTTGCCGTCGCCTCCGCCAGAGAAAACTGTACCTTTGAGTTTTATTCTTTTCAATAAGACAGAGCCCCTGAAGTTAGGTTTGTATTTTGCAGAGTTGTTGTGGCTCGCGTTATTTTTGTTCCTTTAGCCATTTTGCAACTTTTATGAGAATGGGATCGGATGATATGTCAATTACTGGTACAATCATTTTTTCTTTTGTTTCTATGGTTGGCGCATATTTCGGCATGTGCGAGTAGCCGACAAAGGTCCAGTAGACTTTGCCTGTTTCTATCAGCGCTTTTGCAACTGCTGTATTGGAAGCGGGAAGCGGGAAGTAGAGAAAGACTATGCCGTCAACCCAGTAGAGTCCAGCCAGCTTGCCACCAGCGATTACCGCCGTGAATCGCGCCAAGTTTTCAGGCGTTGAAAAAAATGTTCGCTCCATTATTATGACTTCTTTAAAGGGTTCGTACTTAACGGTGACTTTGCTTTCACTCATAAATGCTCACCGACCTGTGCAAATTATTGTGTAGGGAAGTTCCCTTTTAACCTTGCCATGAAAATGCTTTGCTAAATTGCTTGGCGACGTTTCCAGCAAACTATTTTGGAGAAAACAGAAAATGAAGGGTTACTGAGGCTCTGAACAAACAGTAATTAAGTAGAAGAGAAAAGAAGGTGAACCTTCTCCAGATTAGTTTTATCTTTTCCCGTCCAGACTCCTTTTAAGCCCTTCTTACCTTACGTCATTAACTGTAATGCCGAAAAAAGAAGGAAGTTTATTGTACCATTTTTATTGAATATTTACCGTTTCCTTAACATCAGGAACAGCAGCAACCCGATTACCACTATTGCGAATATTATGCCTGCTGAGACAGGCAGGAAGTACATATAAGCAACGGACGCCTGCTGGCACAAGGGAAAAATCTAATTAAAATACAAATGTTGGAGGTTTGTCAGACTCAGCTGAAGGTTTATCGTCTTTGTCTACATTTTACGCTAAGCTTTTACTGAGGAATCCCACAGGAACTGGAAATACTCACGGGCGAAACCAACTAAGCCTATGTGGTTACTCCATATTACTAGACTAGGCTTGTCTTCACCTAGAAAAAGCATTGCTTCTTTTCCGTCAGCAATTACTCCGCCACCAAACATATGGTCCCTCATGCGCAACTCGCTTACACTGGGAAATTTCTTCAGGAAAACCCAGTCCTCGGTTTTTCCCGCCACCATGAGTTTAACATTTACCGTTTTTTTTAACCTGCTCATCAAAGGATCCGCTGAGGCAATTATGGCCCGTGCGAATTCTGGAGCAGCAATCATAATCTCTTTTGAGGCTTTACTGAGAAGCTCTTCTAGCTTGGTTAAAACTGCTTGTTGCCCGCGTAGTATAAGCATGTCTGGGCGCTCCACTAATTCTCGTTTCTCGTATAGGGGCTGCAATTCCTCGCTGACGGCGCTTTCCCAGCTTTGGTATTTGTCTTCAAGTCTAAGTTTCGTGGATGCCATAGCCTCAATCGGGGGAACAGGATAATACTTGAATGGACGACTCTCAGAGCTTTTAACCCAGCCTTTCTGCTTTAGCAAGTTGAGAACTTCATAAATTTTCGAGTAGGGAACAGACGCTTCTCGGCTTATTTCCATAGCTGTCATCTGTCCGCCTTCCAACAGCACTATATAAGCGTCAACCTCGTAGGCGTTCAAACCCATTTCTCGCAGAACATTACGAGTATTTTCGCTTATTGACATTTCTGGTTCCCCCTCAATCACCTTAGGAAAGGTTTGGAAACATTATTATGGTTATTTTTGCTCTTAAGCACTTCGAAAAGCACAGCCATTAGAAGGCATAGTGAGAAACATGAACACCATCAAGAATACGAAGAGTATTTGTCCTGAATGCTTGAAAGTTTTAGACGCCACCATCTTTGAAGACGGTGGTAAAGTTTACATAAAAAAAGACTGCCCAGACCATGGCTTTTTCCAAGAATTATACTGGTCAGACTATGACCAATACGTGCGCGCTGAAAAACTCAGATACGACGGTGACGGATTAAACAATCCACGCACAAAAACGGACAAAGGCTGTCCCTATGACTGCGGCATATGCCCAGAACACAAATCACATACTTCTCTCGCAATAATCGACATAACAAACAGATGTAACCTTACATGTCCGGTCTGTTTTGCAAACGCTTCTGCCGCTGGCTACGTTTACGAACCGACAAACGAACAGGTTACAGGAATGTTAGAGAATCTACGCGCGAATGACCCGGTGCCAGCTACGGCGCTGCAGTTCAGCGGCGGCGAACCTACAATCCGCAACGAGCTAATAGATTTTGTACGAAAAGCAAAGGAACTCGGCTTCCGCCACGTGGAAGTCAACACGAACGGACTGCGACTCGCTCAGAGCGTTGATTACTGCAAAGAACTGAAAGAGGCGGGAGTTAGCACGGTATACTTGCAATTTGACGGGTTAACACCAGAAGTTTACAAGTTCATCCGCGGCGTCAACCTGCTCGACATCAAAATGAAAGCCATTGAAAACTGCCGCAAAGCAGGACTACATAGCATAGTCCTAGTAGTCACCCTAGTAAAAGGCGTAAACGACAGCCAACTTGGCGACATTATAGATTTCGCAGTTAAAAACTTCGACATTGTAAGGTGTATAAACGTTCAGCCAGTCTCCCTCTGCGGACGCCTTCCACAAAAAGAACGCGACCGAATGCGCATCACAATCCCAGATTTCATGCGCCTATCCGAGGAACAAACAAACGGAAAAATAAAGGTTTCAGATTTTTACCCCGTGCCTACTGTCGTGCCGGTTTCTAAAGCTGTGGGTGCACTCCAAGACAAGCGATACGTGGAGTTCACAGCTCACCCCCACTGTGGCATGGCTACATACCTCTTCGTGGAAGATGGCGACATTATACCGATCACTCGTTACGCGAACGTAGACAAGTTCGTTGCAACCATGAAGAAAGTTAACGAAAACGCCTCGGAAGGAAGCAAGAAAAAAGCCAAGCTACGCCTGCTTGGAGCAGCTAGACACGTGAAATTCAGTTTTCTGAGGAAATACCTACTGAGAGTCTTGACGGAAGGAACATATAATTCATTAGGTGACCTACAAAGAAAAACTATTCTGCTTTCGTCTATGCACTTCATGGACCCGTACAACTTTGACTTGGAACGCGTACAAAGGTGTGTGATTCACTACGCCGTGCCGGACGGGCGCATAATACCGTTCTGCGCTATGAACTCCATTCATAGACCTGAAATTGAAAAGAAACTCGGCGTGCCCCTCAAAGACTGGAAGAATAAGCATAAAGTTGAAATAACTCAGCCTTTATAGTTCAGCAGCCAACAGATTAGAGAAGTGAAAAAATGGGCGGAAAAAAGAAACTCGGCTTGAAGCAGATGGAGCGCATGCAGAAAAAAAGAGACGAAGAAAGCAGATCTAAAGATAAAAAGAAAGAGAAAGCCACGCCGCCGAGAGAAAGAAGGACAATAGGCGTAATCCCGCCAGATGTGAAAAACGCAAAGATTGTTAACGAAGTAAAAAAGATGAAAGTTTTAACGCCATACTCCGTGGCTTCAAGATACAACGTACGGATAAGCGCAGCTAAAGATTTCTTGGAGCAACTGGAACAAATCGGCGCAGTGGAATTTGTCTCAGGAAACCATAACATAAAAATCTACAAGCCCGTTGCCACTTAATTCGCTACGGTATATCTTTTTTTCAAGTTTTCACTTCCAAACGAGAGGGTATAGATTGGAATTTCCAGAAAGAGTTTACACCAAGAGAGAAGTTAAAACTGCAAGAGAACTGGTAAACAAGGGTTATAAACATAATTTAACAGTGGAAGGAAGCCCGAACTTTGAACAGAAAGTCAACGAAGCCCTCGAATTGGTGAAAACCGCGAGGTATTACGAGCTCTTGAGGACTTACATCAGGAAGATAATGGAAATTGACGGATTAACTCAACTCCGCGAAACAGAAGTAGAAATATGGGCGAACAAGTTTGCGGTTGAAAACCCTGTTGATGCCGCGAGCCTCTTCATTCAAAAAACCAATCATATGAAAGAGTATCTTGAAGGCGAACTTTACTACGGAGGCAACGCGGAAAAACGTTCAGTTGAAAAACGCATAAAATTTCTGGAAGTTTTAAAGGAAAAAAGTCAAGACAAAAGCGTGAAAGAGGAATGCGCGCGGCTCCTGCAGATGTGGGAAGACAGCGCAACAGACTTCTAGCTCACTAACTCAACCTTGATTGTTGCGCCGCTTTTAACTTGCTTAAACAGTTCCAGATTCTTTGTGATTTTCCCCAAAATGTTAACTGAACTGTAAGGTTGCGACTGCCCATAAAACACGCATAGAGCGCTTCCCATGGGCCAAAACGCTATATCGCCAGTTTCCACATTGGGTTTAGCTTTTTCTTCCCCTATTTTAACTGGAAGCTCGAAGTAAACTTCTTCTTTCCATAAAGCTGCTCTGCCTTCCGCTGGAAGTATTCTAACAATAGTGTCTATTGTTCTGGGAGCTAAAAATCTCACTAGCTCGCCTTCCGCTTCACCTAAGCGCTCTATAATGAATTTTATCTTAACTCTCGAAATGTCTTCATCATCAGCCAACTGTTAAACGCGCCCCCTTGAGAAAATTACCCAATACGTTGAGACAGGTGGGTCCTATTACTTCAACACATATTCATATTTAACTTTTACAGTCTGACAATTCACTTAAATCATTCTTGAAAACTCAATGGCATGAAAGGACAGAGGCAAGCAACCCGCCTAAACTTTAACGCTGAACTGTTACAAAAGTTCGAGAAGAGTCTTACCTATATAGTTTACTTGCGCCTCCGAAACTCCAGGGTGAACAGGTAAAGAAAACACTTGACGTGCTGCTTTTTCTGTCTCGGGCAATTTACGCTCACCGTAAGTTTCACGGTAGTAAGGCATTTGATGTACAGGGTTAACGTAGTAGGCTACCGCGCCTATACCCTTCTTCTGTAGTTCTTCCACAATCTTGTTCCGTTCTTTTCCAACGGCATTTTCGAGCCTTACAGTATAGAGATACCAACTGTGCTGCCGTTCCTCTAATTCCATGGGCAACTTTAGCCTATTTGACGCTTCCAGCAGGCTGTTGAGTTTTTTGGCGTTTTCACGTCGTTTAGCCACGAAATTCGACAATTTTTCCAGTTGCACCAATCCAATAGCAGCTTGTATTTCTGACATACGGTAATTGTAGCCGAGCATAAGAGAGGCATACTTGACTTTTTCCCCATGAGTTCTTATCAACCTCAAGGTCTCCGCCACCTCATCACTTTCTGTGGTTACAACCCCGCCCTCGCCCGTGGTTATATTCTTGCTAGCGTAGAGACTCCAACAGGCAGCGTCAGCAAAAAATCCAGCAGGCTTCCCTGCGTATGTTGCACCGTGAGCTTGAGCAGCGTCTTCAACAACAGCCAAATCGTGTTCAGACGAGATTTTCTTTATCGCCTTGATGTCGACAGAAAAACCGTACAGGTCAACAGGCACTATCGCCCGAGTTTTTTCTGTAACGTTTTTTTCTATTGCTTCTGGAGAAATGTTGTAGGTTTCAGGGTCGATGTCTGTGAAAACCGGTTTTCCGCCGGCCAAAACAACCGCTTCAGCTGTAGCTACAAAAGTGAAACTGGGCAGAATAACCTCATCACCTTGTTTAACGCCAGCGGCTACGACTGCAGCGTGCAACGCCGCAGTCCCCGTGTTCACGGCTACAGCATGTTTTACGCCAGCGAACGCCGCGAAGTTCTTCTCGAACTGAGTAACCATTGGACCCACGCCAAGCGCGCTGGTTAACGGGCCGCTTCTCATGACTTTAACAACGGCTTCGATCTCTTCTTCGCCGATTAATGGAAGATTTATGGGAATCAAATGTTCCGCCTCCAAATAACAACAGAATACTGTTTGCGAGCTCGGTATTTCAATTTACCTATGTATTTTGTGAAAACAATTTGTTCATTCAACACTCATCAGGTATTCGGTTTTGTAGTCGGCTACAACTTTCACTTTACGCTTCCGGAAGGCAGCATCTAAGTTTGAGTCACCAGTGTCCACCCTCAAACTTTCAAGGCTTCTCAATTTGCCTTCTGTAGCAACCACGATTATGTTGTCTAACCCTACGCGACGAATTACTTCCGGGCTTATCTGCTGGTTTCCTCTACCAAAAATGAAACCTTGACCACCAATAGGCGTGACAATTATCTGCACAGTCTTTCCTCGTGTTGCTTCCAGTATTTGTTTCTCATTAACGTCATTAGCCACTATTTTTTTGTTGTAGAAGAGGTCAACGCCTAAGAGAGTTTTTTTAGCATCCAACAGGTCGCCGATAGTGCGCGTGGTAGTTCCTGGCCCGATAACGTAGACCACATCAGGTTTCATTGTTTCAATTACGTACACGCCGATAGCGGCGTGGTTACGCAGTTCACTCGCCGTCATCGGACTCGCGATCTTATTAACTTGAATCAAGTGAGGCTCGTAAGGAGCCAGAACGTATCCATAGAGTTTGGCTGAAACGCTGCCTTCTCTGAAGGCTTTCTCGTCTACATCCATTACCTCGGCTTCCCTGAGGGGCAGTGTCTCATATAGGAAACGAATAACTACTCGGGCTGCGGCTTGGGGATTCACCGCAAAAACAGCACTGTGCATTTTGACCCCTGTCGGAACCCCAAGCACGGGAACATTCATATTAATTGTTTTTTGTATGTCTCGGGCTGTACCATCTCCGCCACAGAAAACCAGAAGAGCTACACCAGCATCAACCATTTCCTTTGCAATAGCAACTGTATCTTTAGCGCTTGTTTCTTTCTTCCTCACTCCGAGAACCTCATAGGCAAATTCAGAACTCTTAGCTTCATTTTCTCCCATGCTTCCAGCCCCAACAATGAGCTGTACCGCATGCTTAACAGGTTTCAACTTGGAGAGAAAAGCTTCCGCTCTTACTGGCGCTATAGGCGTTGCACCTAGAGACATAGCTCGATTAATAATATCTCGCCCATCTGTTCCTTTGAGTCCAACAGCGCCGCCCATTCCAGCCACAGGATTAACTATCAAGCCTATTGTTTTGATCGGAAGGGCATTCTGCCCGTAATGCGGCAACTTATTTTTGGTACTCATAAGCGGCACCAGACAATTTTTATATAAACGCAAAATAGGATTAAAAGTTAATGAGAAAAACAGGATTACAAACCTTTGATTCGATTTAGAAAAAGGGTAATTCAAGAAAAATTGAATGGGATGAGAGCTTGCTACTCTCACCAGTTTTTGGTTTCTTAGAGGGGTTCACAGCTTATGTATTTCTTGTTGGTTTCTTCCAGCCAAGGATAGAGTTTGGAAAGTTTAGCCATTGATTCGGCTACTTTTTGCTCCGGGTATTCGTAAGGTTTCAATCTGCCATTGAAGTATTCATCGTATGCTTGCATGTCGAAGAAGCCGTGACCACACAGCAAGAAGAGAATAGTTTTTTCTTCCTCAGTCTCCTTGCATCTTAAGGCTTCGTCAATTGCTGCCTTTATAGCATGAGCTGGCTCGGGCGCAGGTATTATGCCCTCCGTGCGGAGGAAGAGCTTAGCGGCGTCGAAAACCTCTATTTGGTTGTAGGCTTGTGTTTGCAGCTGATTTTCTGAAGCTAACACGCTTATGGTGGGAGCTATCCCGTGGTAGCGTAGTCCACCTGCATGTATCGGTGCTGGGATGAAATCGTGACCGAGAGTGTGCATTGGAACCAGCGGAGTTATTCTTGCTGTATCTCCATGATCGTATTTGTATT
>Ga0111168_124_pt1 | contig 11512 bp, 8 predicted proteins | sample DeeMarSeWOR28_12_FD_80261 | JGI IMG/M metagenome (GOLD analysis project Ga0111168, IMG submission 80261) | Crenarchaeota group-1 archaeon SG8-32-3 | reverse complement strand
TTTGACGCAGGATTCTACTGGAACCTTGGCTTACCTTGAGTTTGAAGCCATGGGCGTCCCCAGAGTTAAGACCAAGTTAAGCCTGAGCTTCGTTGACCATAACATGTTGCAGAACGATTTCAGGAACGCTGACGACCACCGATACTTGCAGGATGTGGCAGCCAAATACGGCATTGTATTCTCGCGGCCAGGCAACGGTATCTGTCACCAGATTCATCTGGAACGCTTCTCTAGGCCTGGGTACACTTTGCTGGGAAGTGACAGCCACACACCCACAGCAGGAGGCATGGGAATGATTGCTATAGGCGCTGGGGGACTTGATGTTGCCGCGGCTATGGCTGGCGAACCATTCTACCTGGAAATGCCTAGTATCATGGGCGTCAAGTTAACAGGGGCGCTTTCGCCTTTCGCTTCAGCAAAAGACGTGATATTGGAAGTTCTGAGAAAGTTAAGTGTGAAAGGCGGGGTAAACAGAATCTTGGAGTACTTTGGCTCAGGCGTGAAAACCCTAAGCGTGCCCGAAAGGGCGACGATAACCAACATGGGAACGGAAACAGGGGCAACAACTTCAATTTTCCCGTCGGATGGATTGACATACACGTTTCTAAGAAGTCAAGGGAGAGCAGATGAGTGGGTTGAGCTTATGGCTGATGAAGAAGCGAAGTACAGTGAGGTCCTTGAAATAGATTTGGGTGAGGTTGAGCCTTTGATAGCGTTGCCCCATAGTCCAGACAACGTTAAAGCGGTAAGTGAAGTTGAAGGCACACCCGTGGACCAGGTTTGTATCGGTAGCTGCACCAACTCTTCGCTTCGAGACTTGAAAATGGTTGCCGCGCTTCTGAACGACAAGAAAGTCAGCGACAAGGTAAGCCTCACTATTTCGTCTGGGTCGCGGCAGGTTTTAGCGAATTTAGCTGCAAGCGGCGAGCTTGCGGATATCATCCGCGCAGGAGCCAGAATACTTGAAAACGGTTGCGGTCCATGCATCGGAATTGGGCAAGCACCTCAAACAGAAGCTGTATCCATCAGAACGTTCAACCGCAACTTCAAGGGCAGATCAGGAACGCAGAGCGCACAGGTCTATTTGGCTAGTCCGGAGACGGCGGTGGCGGCGGCGCTCCAGGGGGAGATAATTGACCCACGAAAACTAGGAGACTACCCAGAGGTAAAGTTGCCAGAGAAAGTAATTGTTGAGGACAGCATGTTCATCTTTCCGGATAAGCCTTTCATGGGGGAAGTCAGACGTGGTCCGAACATCAAGCCTTTGCCCAGTTTCCCGCCGATTCCAGACAAGCTCGCGGGTGAAGTCTTGTTGAAGACAGGTGATAACATTTCAACTGATGATATTCTGCCAGGTGGTTCAGAAGTCATGTCTTTGCGAAGTAACATTCCAGAGATAAGCAAGCACGTTTTCTGTTATTTCGATTCAAGTTTTTCTAATAGAGCTCTGGCGAAGGGAGGCGGGTTTATTGTTGGCGGTGAAAACTATGGGCAAGGTTCTTCTAGGGAGCATGCTGCTTTGGCGCCAAAGTATCTCGGTGTGAAAGCGGTCATTGCCAAGTCTTTTGCTCGAATACATCTTGCTAACCTCGTTAACTTCGGTGTTGTCCCGTTGACCTTCACGGACAAACAGGACTACACGAATGTTGCTCAAGGAGATATGTTGGAGTTGAACATGAACGGGCTACAACGGAATTTATGCATGAAGAACGCTGCGAAAAGCGAGGAGTTCGGGGTTACGCTTGATCTCAGCGATCGTGAGAAAAGCTTGTTGAAGGCAGGCGGAAAGTTGGCTGCTGTAAAAGCTAAGTACGTGGAAAACTAGTTGCATATTAATGCTTATTACTGATGAAACGCATGTTTACGTATGGTTATAAAGGACGTTATATCTGAAGAGAAGAAAGCAGCTTTCATGTTGGGCAATGAAGCAATCGTTAGGGGTGCTTTAGAGGCCGACGTGAAGGTTGTAGCTTTCTACCCTGGTGCGCCTACATCGGAGGTTTTGGACACATTTGCAGACGCGCTTGGCAACTTTGATTACCAGATGGAGATTGCTGCAAACGAGAAAGTAGCGCTTGAGATTTGCGCTGGCGCCGCTTTCGCGGGAGTCAGAAGCCTAACAGCTATGAAGAGCGTTGGAACAAACGTTGCTTCGGACACGCTTTTTGTTCTCGGCTACACAGGCGTCAAAGGCGGCTTGGTTATTGTTATGGCGGATGACCCCCACGCGCACTCGTCTCAGTCGGAACAGGATGGTAGGTTCTTCGGGCCCAATGCGTATATACCAATGATGGAGCCGTCTTCGCCGCAAGAAGCCAAGGACATGGTGAAAAAAGCGTTCGAAATCTCCGAGAAGTATAGGGTTCCCGTGCTCATACGCACCGTTACGCGGGTAAACCATCAAAGCGGAATAGTACAGCTAGACGAAATGAACCGTAGTGAATTCAAGAAGGTTAAGTGGAAAGAACTTAACGAGGAATACACTACTTTGGGCGAGGTTGCACGGCGAAAGAAATTGAAAATGCTTGAGCGCACGGCTAAGCTCGCGGAAGAGTTCGATCAGTCAGAATTTAACTTCACCAAGCAGGCTGACTCAGATGTTGGCATAATAACTTCATCAGTCTCGTATTTGCATGTGCTTGAGGCGTTGAGGATGCTGAAGCTGCAAAACAAGGTTAACGTGTTGAAGCTTGGCACTACGTATCCGCTTCCCAAAAACACCATCAAGAACTTCATTAAAGACCTGAAGAAAGTCGTTGTTGTGGAGGAGCTTTCGCCGTACTTGGAGAAGGAACTGTGCGCCATCGCCAAAGGCGCTAATCCTAACTTAGAGATTTTCGGGAAAAAAACCGGTGATTTCTCAGAGGCATGGGAGTACAACCCGAACGTTGTCGCTAGTGGAATAGCTTCTGCTATGGGTGTGGAGTACGCTGGCGCCGAGGCTATCGTTAAAGAAGCCTCGAAGTTTAAGGATATTATTCCAGTTCGGTATCCAACGTTCTGCGCTGGCTGCCCGCACAGAGGCACTTTTGTGGCGCTTAACCAAGCGTTGAAGATTCAAGAGTCTAAGGGTCAGAAGCATTACTTCTCGAATGATATAGGCTGCTATTCCATGTGGATTTTCCCGCCTATATCTCGCGGTGACAGCTCCTTGTGCATGGGGGCTTCGGTAGGCGTGGCAAACGGTATGTCACATGTTATCGAAGAACGAGTGGTGGCGGTTGTTGGTGACTCAACATTCTTTCACGCGGCTATACCTGCGCTTATCAACGCGGTTCACAACGGCAACAAGTTCACCATGCTAATCTTGGACAATTCCGTGACAGCTATGACTGGTCAGCAGTATAATCCGTCAACCGAATTCACGGCAGGCGGCAGGCAAGGCAAAAAGATATCCATCGAGGGCGTTTGTAAAGCTATAGGGGTAGATTTTGTGGAGGTTGTGGATTCATATGATGTTAGAGGCAACGTGGAAGTGTTTAGGAAAGCGCTTGACTATGACGGGCTTGCTGTGGTGGTTTGCCGAAGAGAGTGTGCGCTTTATGGCGATCGGAACAAGAGGCGACGAGGAGAAAAGATTGTGCCTTTCTACGTGGACAAGGACATGTGCAAGAGACCCTACGTTTGCTTGCGAACGTTCTATTGCCCTGCGTACGATCTGGACGAGGACAGGCAACCGCGGATATCGCCTGAACTTTGCGACGGCTGTTCCGTCTGCTCTCGATTATGTCCAATTCATTCAGTGAAGCGAACTGAGGTGAAAGCATGAGCCTGAACATATTTATATGCGGCGTCGGAGGACAAGGGCTCGTGCTCCTGACGACTGTTATAGGAAACGCTTGCTCTAAAAGCGGTGTCAAAGTAATAACCGGTGAGATGTACGGGTTGAGCCAGAGAAGTGGGGCTGTCTCCGTACATCTGCGGATAGGTGAAGACGTGTTTTCCCCGTTGATTCCGTATGGCGAAGCCGACATTCTGCTCTCTCTTGAGGCGATTGAGACGTTACGTTACGCAGAATATTTGAAGAAAGACGGCGTGGTGCTTATGAACAAGCGCCTTATGCATCCGCCGATTGAAACCTCCAACCTCATAACTGAGAAAGGGTCAAAATACATAACCCTTGAGGACATTGTTGCTAAGCTGAAGGGTTGGACGCAGAACATTGCGGTTGTTGACGCTTTGAAGTTTGCAAAAGAAAGCGGGAACGTGCGAACCGAGAACACGGTTTTCTTGGGTTGCCTCTCAGCGCTCGAAACCTTTAAAGTAGACGAGAAAGCCATCAAAGAAAGCATCTCAGAAGCAGTGCCAAAAAAGACAATAGAGCAGAACTTGAAAGCGTTTGATTTAGGCAAGAAGAGCGCTCACAACTCGCTTTGCACTCTTGTTCCTTGCAGATCATTACCTTAGCTTTCAGAACACGAGGTTTGAGCTTGGCAGCAACTCTTAAAATTCAAGCTGTTACCTAGTTAGCCTTAAAGCAGGGAGGGTCTGTTCATGAGCTACGGGTCTCAAAGTGGTTCACGGCGTGGCACTGGGCGAGGACGCGGAAAAGTGCACCATGAGAAGGCTAAGCGGAAAGGTAAGAAACATCGTTCTGGCGGAAAATACCTTCTGAAGGATAGCGAGTCTGCCACTTTCGAGGAGGTTGTGGAGAAAACTCTAGGCAGACTGAGCAACCTTGGGAGTCAGACTTTTGCGTTTTCGCCGTTCAGCCCGTATTATGAAGATTGGTTGTTAAGTCTGAAGAGCGTTCTCTCCGAGTTTGAGTCGAATTCAGCCGTGAACGTGGACGAAGAGTTCGTGAAGGAACGTTCACAAGTAATCGTTGACGTAGAGCTTAAACTTGCTGAGAGACGACGCGAGGAGGCTGTTCTTGAAAAGGCTACACGGATGCTTGCGAAACAGAATAATCTTCTTGTTCAGACTGATACAGAATATACCCGCGCAACTCAGAAACTGGCATTAGAAAGAAAACGTGAAGTCAAAGGCTTAACCCACAAGGTCCATGATCTCGAAGAAGAACTTGAAGAGACAAATCAAACGAAAGCAAGTGTCTTCAGTCCTTTCGCGAGAAGAGCTAAATCGCAAAAGGTAGCTGATGTAACTCGGAAATTGGATGCAGCTAAGAGCGAACTTGAGTCGGTCGCTAAGGAGTTCGAGGTTAAGCAGGAAAAACTCCACGATGACTATGAGAAAAAGAAACAAGAGGTCATCGCGCAGACGCGGAGTCTGGAGAATAAAGTTGGAGGTTTGGAAACTGATGGCTCCGTGGAGGATAGACGAGTGGCGTGCGAAGAGCTCATCAAAGCGGTGAAAGCGATTCTCCAAAGGAAGAGGCTGTCGCTTCAATAGGGGAGATGCTTAAAACCGAAACAGTAAAAAGGAATTTAAGTCTCAGTCGTTGAGGCAACGTTTTTCGATTTTTGCAAGAATTAATTTTGCTTTCGATAGACTTTACTTAATAGGTCCTACTTTTTTCCTAATCATTCCCATTTTTAACTTAAGATTAGCTTAAGATAGATTTACGCGTCTATTACATGAAAATTGTTCGAAATTATTAGTTCGTTTTCTATCGTCTATTTTGTTATATGGAAAATTTCTTAAATTGATTTGAATAAATGTATATTTCGATAAATTAACGGAGATTAGATTGTAATGAAGAGAACTTTGCTAAATGCTTTATGCATAATAACCTTATGCAGTCTGCTGATAGTAAGCGCGGGAACCGTCACGGCAGCCGAAGAAGGTTATGTAAGAGTGGACTTCATGCCTGACACTGTACCCCTCGTTATTGATGGAAAATGGACTACCAATGATGAATGGACCCTAAAAGGCGCTGTTACCATGATAGGTAACGACGTTGCTTTCAGAAGTGTATGGATTTATGAATCGCAAGACCCCATAATAGTTGCCTCCGCATTCCTTGTTGAATTTTATAGTGATAACACTACTGATACTGGCGATTACTGGCAAATGTGCATTGACGGTAATCAGGACGATGGAACTGCTCCTGCGACCGAGGATTATAGAATAGACATTGTAGGACACACTGACCTAAAGGTATATCAAGGAACTGGCTCGGGTTGGGCAGAGGTTAGTCCCCCAGGAGTTGTAACTTGGGCTAACTCGTTGAGTGCTTCACCCACCAATAGCACACCGCATTGGATTTTAGAGCTCCGTTTCGTAAAAGCTGAGTTCGGCGCTGGTCCTACTTGGAACTTCAGATTGGCTGTGTTCGACGAAAACAGTACAGCGGGGGTGCAAGCGTGGCCGCCAACTCCGGATAACGTTCCAAACCGTTGGGGTGTTCAAAATTACTTAAGCGAGATTGTCCCAGAAGGCTTTAGCTTAGGCGTTGTTGTACTCCTGTCGTCTGTAGCACTTGCAGTTAGCTTCTACTGCTTGCGAAAGAGGTCACGAACCGATAAATACACTGTTGGGAAATTGGGCAGATAGCCACAGCAGCAACTATGTCTCGCAACAAAAATTCCCCTCCCTTTTTTAGGTATCAAAAACAATTAACCTATAATATTAATACAAGAACCAACAAACGCCAAAGTTCATGAAAGATCCTATTAAAAAGCGCAATCAACCAAGTCAAAACCACTAATTAGTTTCACTCCCCACTCTGAACGCTCTAACTCTATTGACAAGTTTTTTAGAGTTACAACAAAATAGCCTATCTTTTGAAAAGCGTATTTTGTCCTTTCCACTACCATTGGTCTCTGAATTTATCCAATTAATAGGCGTGCGCATCGGAGAATCACCAACGCAGTAGAAATTCTCGTCACCCGAGCCGATGAAAAGTTTTCCTTCCCAAATAATCTACATCGCTTCGATGTTTGCGTCCATCTGGTACGTAGCGATAGCAGCGCGCGCTTATGTAAAGTACCCATATGTACATGTAAAAACTTAGAGTGCGCTAGTAGATCACCCGGATTATCCAAGCATTTTCTTCGTTAAATGCAAGCTCGTAGTGAGAACTTTGTAAGAATAGAGATACATTATAGCTTTTTCTTATTTCTTCAACTTGACCGCTATATTTATCGCTGAGATATATGTATGAGGTCTGGTATTTCTGTAAGATATCCAATGCCTCTTTTGAGTTAGGATCACTTGCAATTATGACGCTTTCATCTTCCCTCGTAAACATCTTATCTGTCCATCCAACTTCGGATATGCTCAATAATGGCATAAGAATGCGTCTATGGCTGACTACAGGTATCCAAGTGCCTGCAGTTCCAACCCAGTGATCGTTAAAGATCACAACTTCTTTTGGCGTGTTATTTGAAATCCACATCATTGCGTTGTAATCAGCTGTAGAAAATCGGTTCACTTGAAGAAAACTAAAATCCCTGCTAATTTCCGGATTCTGCAGTACAATAATTGTTCCCAGACTAAATGTAAATAAGAAAAGGATTGCGGTGAGCACCAAACGCGTTTTGTTTTTAATAAATTTACGGGAAGAATTTTGAAAGTGGTTTTTTATGAAGTCATAAACTTTAACAAAACCAATTCCAGCTAGAACCGACAGAGGCAAAGATAATGTCGGGTTGAGAAAGGATCCTGCTTGGAGATAGAACCAACCTGGAAATTGAATTTTTACCACTTCATTTACCATTAGTAGAACTATGCTGAGAAACCATGCTAAAAGAAAGCTGCACCTTCTCTTTCTAATTAAAATAATGAGTGACCCAATAATTCCGAAAAGGAGTAGCCAGTAGCCATAGTACATAAAGAGGTTATTTGCAAAGCCCATTTCGTTTTGAATTGAATACTTACTAAACCAGGATAAAAGAGCTTCATATTCCCTTGGGGGTACTTGAACCGTTAGCCTGCTAACAATGGTAAAAACCCAAGGTAACGAAAATACAAGTCCAATACTAGTGATTGCGGCTACTCCCAACAGGCTTTTTTTTCTATTCTTGAAAAAAATTAGGCTAAATAGAAAGAATAGAATAACAAAAAGTGCAGCGGTGACAAATGCAACGCTGTACACCATGAACAGACTTGCTAGTGTAACGCCGGCAACTAACAGCAGTTTACGTTTTCCAGTAATTGAATACAGGTATGAAAAGAGAAGCAGATTTAAGGTTAATGCTATCCCAACTAGTGCTGGAAATCGTCCAGTATTTATCATTTGATAGAAGCCGACTGAGAGCAAAGCGGAGAAAGCTGCAGAACAAAGTGCAATCCTGTAGTCATTAAAAACTCTACGTGTGAGTACAAATATTGCCCCGTGTATTATGGCGAAAAACCCTGAAAAAAGAGCTACAAGAACTGGCATAATTTCTAATGGATCTAGTAGGTAGAGAAAAGCTATAACTGAAGGGTATCCTGGCGGAAAGGTGAATGCTGTTTGTTCAGGATAGTACGGCGCCCACGATTGGGGAATCTTACCTTGCTCTGCAATTAAAGTCGCGGCAAAAGTAGATGTGGCTGGGTCATCACCCATAGGAAACAAAAGTCCATTTGTTGGGAGTGGAATCAATATCAGGATAATTGAAATAACCATAAGAAGTAGTAGGATAAAATATGCGGAAAGTGGCGTAGATAACTTGAAACTTGTTTTCTTCAGTCCGCCTTGTTTCCACGAATATGCTAGTAAAGGAATAGACACCGAAAGTGTAGAAACAATGACTGTTAGTTGATTTATTGGTATATTTAACAAGGATAGATAAAGCGCTATTAATGACGTAAAAGATATTCCAATTATAGGAGACAGAATTAGTTTTTCCACGAAGTCAAATTCTCGCGAGCTCGCTGAAACTGCTACCTGTAGAATTGAGAAACCTGGCAGAAATAGAACGAATAAGATACTGCCAATGAGCGAGAGGGCGTATACACCTCCAAGCAAAAATATAACAAAACCTATAAAAAAACCAACAAACAGAGGTGTAACCTTTGGAAGTTGCTTGTATCGAAGGTGCATCGAGAATGCCTCTGCAATTTGCTTCAAGTTAATCGTTAACATTCTACATGGAGCTGTTAATAATTAAATCTTTTAAATCATGTTTTCTAGTTTCACCTTTGCCTGCTTTGTATTCGTTAAACCTGATTAAATAAGCCTCTAAGTCTTGAATTGTTAGCATGTGCTTCGCATGTTTGGGAAAAGACTCACATCAATATTAAACTGCGCATCAAGATTAAGGCTTGCCAATCAATGTTCTGACTCGCGAGATTAGTTTTTCTTTGGCGATTCCAAGCAAGGACCTGATTCTGTGGACAGAATATTTTATCCTTTCCACCAACAAGAATCGCTGAATAACGCCGACTATTAGAATATATAGGAAAATCCAGACGACGGAATACAGTTCGCCATAGGTATTATGAAAAACCATTCCAGCAGCGTTTCCCTCATTAAGCATAACAAAAATTATGGAGATCACTCTGAAAACATTCACAAAAAAAGTCCCAAAAAGGCCGATCATGAAATAAGCCAATTTGCGGAAGGCTGAAATGTCTGATTTTTTGAAAAAAACTAGAATTATCAGCACATAAAGCAGCAGACTTTGAACGCCGGCACAAGCCCACGCTATTGCAACGCTTGCAGAGTTACCACCCATTTGAACTGTTAAAGATGGAAGAGCGGACTCAACACTATGCATTGGAAAAACTAACCTCACTGGATAGCCAAGAAGGTCTAAAATACCCGCTGCCACAGCTGCCGTAGGCAGAGCAAAAGCTTGAAGAGGTCTAAAAACACCGAATGGATAAATGGTATCGAACATGTAGGCAATACCGATTCCCGAAAGAAGAGCAAAAGAAATTGAGAGGATTTTCAGTCCCTTAGTTTTATAAGCCAATATTATAGAACCAATGAAGAAAAATGAAAACACTATGTATTCGCAGGATATGGGCCAATGGAGGAATAGTAAATCCCAAGGCGTGTTTTCGGCTGTAACACCACGAACTCCGAAAACACCACGACCTATTTGTAGTATGCTCAGGTCTAATCCAAGAAAGTTGGTCGCTATGACATAAATCGTTGGAATTAACGCGCAGACAAGGGAAGCGATTATGATATAGCGATTTGTCGGTTTCTCATCAACGAACTTGTTCCAATCCATGGCTGACTCGATTAATATGACCCACAGGAATACTAGTAAAAACAGTCTACCTTTCCATGTTAATTCGAAAAGAAAACTTTCGTTAAAATATCTATTAGACCAGCTTTCGAAGCTATTGGTTTCAACATTATAACTATAGTTATAACCTTCAAGGTTATAATAATCTAAGAAAAATAGCATCATTATCGGCAGAGCGATACAGATAAGTAAGGCTATGTGAAACCAAGATTTTCTCAATTAACACCAGACCCTTGCTGTGTTCATCTATGTTTGACACATTTTATGCCTAGGCTTCAGAAATAAAATTTGCTATTCAATCAGAAAATTACGGTAAATTTGGACTTTAAGCAGAGTTTTTAAATAACTTCCGTTAAACTACGAAACCGAGGTCAACTTGGTAAGGGGAGTGTTAATGCCTAAACGCCACAACCATTTCAAGTCCTCTTCGTACAGGCGAAAAATATGTGAAAAAATTAAAACTAACAATAGAAAGCCAAGCCTTATTACATTCATCAGAACATGCATTTTTTTTACCGTGATTTCACTGTCACTTTCTTCTTGTGGCTCAGTTGGCGCTGACTATGTTATGCCCGCTCCTCCTCAAGAAATTGTTATCACCGAAACCCACATTTCCGTATCCCTAACTACACCTACAAACACTGTTTTCATCAATGTTACTGAATACGACACTGAGCAGATTGTAAAGAATATAACTATAGAGTTTCGTGAACCCGTCACTTACATCGGTTTTACAATAGAGGTTTTAAGTGACAATCCAAACTACGAGGATCTGCCGCGCAATGAAACCTCTTTTCAGCGTTACAATGAAACAATTCTCCAGTATTATACTCTTAGATTTCTAACGCAAGCTGCTGATAAAATCACAAATGTTACGATGAGTTTTGCCATTGACAAGTATGTTGCACCGAAAAAAGGCGAGGGAGTGACTTTAGTGCTTTATCGGTATGATGGCAGGAAAATGGAGGAGTACCCAGCAGATAAGTTCGAAGAAGATAATGCCTTCTCATACTTTAATACCACAACAACAGGGTCAGCTTACATAGCAATCACTCGAGTAGTAACGCCTGAGCCTTGGTGGTCTGTCGGGGTAATAATTGCGATTATAATGCTTTTGGTGGTACTGTGCATATACGTATGCTGGCGATTCAAGTTAGCCAATCGAAGAAAAAAGGTTAAAAATTGATTTGGGGAATGCCGCTGTGGTAGAAACAAACAGGAAAGAAACGGCAGAGAGCTTGGTAGTACCACTGGTAATCTTGATTTTTCTTGCTTCTGCTTGGTTTGTGTATGTTTGCGAGAACCGAATATGGTTAGCTGCGCTTCAACAAGTTGCATCTTGGATAGCCAACCCAGTAATCAATTATGCGCCGCTTCAAATTGAGGGACTCCCCTTAGCTTTTTTGGCTACAGTTGAAATTCTA
>Ga0111168_139_pt1 | contig 11758 bp, 13 predicted proteins | sample DeeMarSeWOR28_12_FD_80261 | JGI IMG/M metagenome (GOLD analysis project Ga0111168, IMG submission 80261) | Crenarchaeota group-1 archaeon SG8-32-3 | reverse complement strand
CCTATTAGAGTTGTCAATGTCAAAAAGTATCCAAACCATCGACCGCACCTGAATGGAGTTAATAGCAAAACAGAAGCTAATAATAATATGACTGTTCCCCAGAAAAATACTTCTACGATGTTGGGCATAGTTATCCAAACGTCAAAGGCTTCCCATTGCAGACCGAGCACTAGGGATGCTTGGATTACAAATGCCGTCCAAGCGCAATTGACGGCTAGAATTTCTTTTCTCCAGTTGCTATCCTTAGTTTTCTTAAGAAAAATCGCTATCAAGAGTAATCCACTTGCTAGACAGAAAACGTAGGTCACATTGCGAATCAGGTTCCATGTAGCAGAATTTGTCCAACCGACCAAGGAAATAAGTACTTGTCTGAAGTAAGATCTGTAAACCGAGTCTGGATGTAAGAAGAATAGGGCTAAACTTAAGAATACTATAGTGCCTATTCGCGCTGTCCACTTCGAAGCTAACGCAGTCTTAAAACGAGCGTATTTATTCCTAACTTTCACAGAATACGAACTAGCATGATGCATCAATATATGCCTTCTGAACAAAACACTTTTCATTTGCCCCTATTGTTCCCCATTGCACGTGTTAGCTCAGCATGTTTTAATCTTCTCTTTTTTGCATTGAATTTTAATACACCCCGACACCAAATTGATGGTATGTATCGGATTCAGTGCATACAAATATATTTTAAAGTACCCAAGATGTAAGCTAATGCCGGGTTAAGAAGCAAAGCAACATGAAGTATAGGTACTCGAAATCGATTATACGCTAAAATACATATGAGAAAAATAGGCCAGTACCAACTTGTCAAGAATCCCAAATCCTTTTTAGCTTAATAACTCGTTAGAATTCAACAATTCCATGCGATGAAGAAGGAAGGAAGAACATAACAAGAACAAAATTGTTAGCAGTGTGCATTGCTGCCATAATTCTATCAGTAACCTTAATCGTAATATTTTCAGGTACTGGTGCAACTCGTGTTGCATGCATCGGCGACAGCATTACCCAATTTAGCACCTATCCGAATGACCTGCAGACAATGCTTGGAACTAGCTACCATGTGAGAGAATTCGGTGTTAGTGGGTCAACCGTTTTATTTAGTAGCTTTACGCCTTACATTGATCAGAGGGAGTTCCAAAGAGCGAAGCAGTTCCTGCCTAATATTGTTATCATCCTGCTAGGTACCAACGATGCGCGTTCAGACTATTACCAGTCTATTGCTAATTTTGTAGCTGACTACGAGCAATTGGTTCGTGAAGTGCAGGCGCTTGAAAGCGAACCGAAAATCTTTCTCGTGACACCACCTCCAATTTTCGACAATGACCTTGATTTGAGCAACGCAAATATATTGGAAGGCGTGATTCCGAGTATTGGACAGGTGGCAGAGGAACTCGGTCTGAATTTGATTGATGTTTATACGCCTTTAGTTAATCATCCAGAATATTTTGTTGACGGTGTCCATCCTAATAACGAAGGCGCGCAGATCATCGCCAGCGAAGTCTACAAGGCGATTTAACCAATTAAATTCTTCAAAAGAGGTATCTTCTTCATAAGAAGGACTAAGCCAAAAGTGATGAAGAAAGTAACAGTGGTGATAAGGGGAACCCCAATAACTGGGTTGATTATTGTAAGGCTTAATTTGAATCCGAAATAGCCTTTTTGAAGTGATTCCAGAATAATTACGTGAAACAGGTAGATCGGTAAGGTGTTCTCGCTGATTGCACGGACAACTCTGCTGAGGCGAGGATTATTGCTTCCTGGCCAGTCCGCGTTAAACCTGCTTAAAATCATGAATAAAGCAATTGAAGCCACAATCACGTTTGCAGTTAGGTAATCAAAAAAGAAATAGTCTTGTTCAAGAGAATTAGCAAAAAAATGCATGTACCACGTGCTGGAGATAGTCCAAAATAATCCTAAGAGAAACAACCCATATAAAATTGAAGAACGCAATCGTTTATTTTGCAGGTATGTTCCTAACACAAAGTAGCCTATCCACCCGCCGAAGACGAAAACACCACTGCTTAAACTATAACCCGTAATCAACTGAAGAAAGGGCACAACGGCTACACCCAAAAACCACAAAATTATGAGGTATCTGAGAAGGTTTTGAGCCCTATATGCTACTACTGCCCGCAAAACAGGAGTAATTAAATAAAGACCAGCGATAAGATAAAGAAACCAGAAATGATACCAAGGACCAGTAAATAGACTTTTTGCTGTCCCTTCTACAACGTTATAGAACGTAACTGGAATCTGGTTCACGAAAAAACCCCATGCGATATAAACCGCGCTCCAAAACGCAAATGCCAAACCGATACGATTAGCTCTTTTTCTAAGAAAAACTGTAATAGGCTCATTAATCTTGAAAGGTTGAAGCAGTAAAGCTCCACTCAGCATGATAAATAAAGGGATACATGATAACGTTAGGGACTTATAAACCGTAGCTGTCCACCAAAACCCCGCTGATTCAAGAGGGGTTTGATAAATTATTGTGTAGTACTCATTGGACACGTGAAGCATGACTACTAACACGATTCCGATAGTGCGAATTAGATCTACCGGAAGAGAAAGGTTACCCTTGTTTTTCTTGTTCTCAACTTCTGGGATTGTTATTTGAATACACACAAACCATTATACAGCAATAATCGAACGTTGTTCCGTTCCATTTATTAAAGTTGTTCTAATACGAATAACGATTGGCTGGAAATTCAATAAATAATTTCTAAATCAAAATTCAATCCAATCCAAACTCTCAAAATCAACGAGTTTCTTGCTTAATTTAAGCAGTGTAGCGGCATCACGCGCAACACAAACACAGAACTATAGTCTCTTCATATAAGCGGGACATTGACTGTCCCGCACACTCGATAAAACACCTGTTTCTGTCTAGGATATGTATGTGATTTTCTTGTCCTCTTCTTTTCTTGTTTCCTCAGCTTGCAAAGCCCTTTTCTCTTCAATCTCCTGTAAACGCGTCACCATGGTTTCTGCCTTGGCAATTTCGTCATTGAGGCCGGTCAGATCTACTTCAAAACTGAATGCTGACTTCAATACTTCCAATACACTTCTTGCCGCCAAAGGATCAGGCAAATATCCGCGAGTCTCTCCTAAGAGGCAAAGCGCATCTATTTTCCTAAAACGCGCCAACCCAAGTATTAATCCTGCAGTGCCTACTATCGGGCTTCCCGAACTACCCACAACTGCACCCGCTCCCAAAGCTCTAGCTAGAAGCTCTTGGGCTGTGGCGGCTACGAAAACATTAGGTTTATCTTTTGTTTCCATTCGATAACCGCCAATAGTAACAATTGTCTTCACGTTGTATTTCTGAGAGAAATCAAGCATTCTATCAGCAATTTCGTATTGCCCTTCAATGGTTTGCGACTGGCTATCCCCTGTGAAAAGTATTAAATCGTTTGGTCCATTTTCATTTTTCCAAAAATAGAATGCTCCTCGCAAAAGCCGAACGTTTCCTTTTTTGTTTACCAGCACGAAATACGGAAAATGCGGAGAATAAAGATGCGCAAACTTTTTAGCGCTTAACTTTTTTATCAAATAACGTATAGTAATTTTGCCTACAAGACCTAACCCTGGTAATCCCTCAACCATAATCGGATTTTTTGCTTCAATTTGCGTGAACTCCTTGATGTAAGTGTCTTTCATTACTTCGCAGCTTCCTTTCTCGCAGCCACCCTGTATTTGAGATATTTATCGTCAGGAGAGAATTTTGGCGGATGAGGTATCCGAACTTTTCCACTGCAGTATGGGCAACTATTTTTCTTCAAAGTATATTTTCCACATTCCTCACATATTCTCAAAAGCCAGCCCATTATTTCTCCCTTCTGAATTTACCTTTGCCACCAGCCTTTACTATGTTCCCCACTACGCTTTGGGAGACTTTCTGCAAAACTTCCTCTGCGCGTTTGTAGTTTTCCGCTGATACTTCCACACTGTATTTTGGGGCAGCTATAACGTAAAATCGTACGTCTGTATCCTTTGTTTTTTCTGTTTTTTTGGCTTTAAGGAACGAATCTTTTATTATCTTGACTCCGTTAGGCGTCATGCAACGGATTTCAAGTACGCCTTTGACTTTCACCATCTTTACGCGGATTCGTTCTTCTGCCACCTCAGCAAAGGCTTTTGCCAAATTTTCAGGAACTCCTATCTCTGTTAAGACTTCAGCGCCTTCTTTTGCTACTTTTTCGAATCCATAATATAATCCATATTCTTCTTCTATAAGAGCGCCTGCTTTCTCGTAGATTTCTTCAGGGGATAAACCTATTTTTTCTGCGACACCGCGAAGCAAGGCCTCGGCTTTTCGGTCTTGCTTCCATTGGCGAATTTTTTCAATTTTAGCTCTTTTAGTCACGCGTCTTAGAGATAAGTCTATGTGACCTTTCTCCAGATCTACGCGTATGACTTTCAGTACTGCTTTTTGTCCTTCGCGTACGAAGTCACGGATGTTTCGTATCCAACTGCTGCTAATTTCTGAGACGTGTAGCAGTCCTTGTTTGTCATACTCATCGAGTTTTGCGTAAGCGCCGTATGTGGTGACGTTTTCTATGGTGGCTATTACTAAATCTCCGACTTCAGGCCATTGCTGCTTTTTTTCAGCCATTCGGATGCTCATCCTACTCGAAGGCGATTAGGATTTCGCCTTTAATTTTGGCTCTGCCGCCTGTTGGTTCTGCGAGGGTTTCGTTACAGACATTGCAGACGACTTTGTTTACGGCGTTGCTGAAGAGGAGTTGTTCGTTTCCACATTTCAGACATTTGACGCGTAGGAATTTGCTTCTTGGTTTTGGAATGAGTTTGTTCCATTCTGTCATGTGTTCTTATCTCCCTATGTTATAGCTATTTTTCGCAGGCGTATGCCGTCTTTATGGTGCATGTAACCGCAGACTCTACACTTGAGTCTTAGGGTCTGTTTTTTGGTTGTTTTGGCAAATTCACGTTGAAGCGGATATTTCTGTCCGCCATAACCTTTCTTTTCTCGCTTGTGGTGGCGTTCTCCTTTAGCCAAGGCTCTTCGCTTTCCTGCCTTGTAGAGGCTCACACTGTGAGTTTGATGAGCTTTACATTTTGGACAGTAAGTCCTGATTTGTTTGGGAACATTCACATTGAACACTATCCCAGCTTTGCAATAGAGAAAACATACGCATTCTTATACTTTTTCTGTTTTCCCATTGTTTTTTAGTTCTCACAAAAGACTGTAAACCCTTATTAAAGCTATTTACGGAAAGCGTATTTTTTCACACATTAGAAACGCATTACCTAAATAAAAAAGAAAGAAAGGGGAAGTTCACGTACTATTTTTCCATTACTTTTTTAGTGGCTATTTCTATGTCTTCAGCTTTGACGGTTTTGCGTCCCGCATGCATGGCAAAATCTAACGCTTCTTTCGCGATTTTGATGCCAATTCCCTCTAAGGCCTTTGCTAGTTCTTTCTTTTTGCACAATCTGTGCATGGGAGCAACGGCTAATTCTAAATCGGTCATAAAGACTTCTCCGTAGCTTCTTTTTCTTTTTAAAGCTGTATTTAACCTTTTTTATCTTATATTTCTTTAATTTTTCGTTTAAGATAAAAATTCTTCACATAAAGAAGAAAAAAGGAGGCGTAAACTTAAATTAAGCCCCTTCTCCTATTGAAAGTTGCTTTGGCGCTTTCAAGCAGTGGAGGACGAAAAGCCAGTATCCGATGATCAGAGGGGTAACACAATTGGGAAAAGTTAAGACGGAACACATTAAACGTTTATCCAAAGAACTCTTGTTACGTTTTCCAGATAAATTCTCCAACAATTTTGACGCTAACAAACACGCAGTTGACGTGCTCACACAAGGTGCAACCACAAAAGTGAGGAATCAGGTTGCTGGGTACATAACGCGCATTATTTCTTTACATCAAGCCGATTCTTCATCTGAAACTGTCGAAGAGGGCCTGTCAGCTTAGGCGCGACTGGGGAAAGGAACCTTCATGATTGATGAATACCGAAAGGGGTGGGCGCTGAGGTACTTGCGTGAGGCGAAGGCTGAGTTGGAAGCTGCACGGAAGATACCCTACATGGCTCCCAGTCTTGTTGTGGAGTCAATTAGGAAAGCCCGAAATGCAATATATTACAGTCTGGGCGAACCTGCCTTCATAGAAGTTCTCATACGTGAAGAGTCGAAAAAAACCAATCATACAAACGACTCGCTTCTGCGTTTTCTAATGGAAATTGAAGGAATGGTGCAGCAGCTGACTCAGCTGGAGGACGTAAATAGCGAAGCAATGATGCAGCAGGCTGACACACTAGTTCAGATAGCTACGGACATCGTGGAGACTATAACCGACGAAAGGTTAGAAAATTAAAGCGACTATTGCTTTGCAATCGTTTTGAATGCTCATGGCAATTACCTTCTGTTACATAACATTTTATTCCTGAAAAAATCTGGAATCTTTTATTAGATTCAGCTTATTACATTTTATAGTCTGGATTGAATGAAGATGGCAATAGCTGTAAAGTTTGTCGGTGCTCTCCGTCATTTTTCAGGTGCGAGTGAACTTTTTTTGCACTGTAAAGACTGCATCTCTATAGGCGAGATGATTAACGAATTAGTTATGGAGGTGCCTGAGCTGAAAAAGGGCCTTATCGACCAGCAGCTTGGGGATTTGAGGTCAAATGCGTTGATACTTGTGAACGACAGGGAAATCGGTGTTTTAAATAGTTTAGAGACGAAATTGAATGATGGCGATGAAGTGGTTCTTGTTCCGGTTGTGCACGGTGGTTAGAAGGTCAGATTCTTTTTAAGACGCATTACAAAATTTATTTTAGTTCGGTTGAGAGTGATTGTATCAGATTTTGTTCTTTGATACATTTTGCCGATAGAGAGTATTGTATAGTAAAACTTAATACTTAATATTCCTATTGGGTGTGAGGTGTCCAAACTGGGAAAAACGGTCTTCGTAACTCCGTTATACCTCTCTATAGCTTGGACAATGATGATCAGTTATCAACTTTTTACAGAAACAGCTGTTACCAGTCTCGTAACACAAATGAACACCTTTATTCCAACAGTAGGCTTCTGGCTAGCCGCCCGAGTAGATATGATTGTTTTCGTTTACGCATTTGCTTGGACCTTCGTTTTGTCATCTGTAATCCCCTCCGTTCTTCTCGGAAAAGAACGGGGCGTGCTTGTTCAATTCTTTGTATGCTTGACTTTAACTTTCTTGGCGTTTGTACTATTAGATTTAATGGAAATTTATGCGGGAACTTCTCTTGCTCAATTGCTCAGTTTTGCCATTCTGTTCACAAATCCGATTTTAGCAGGGCTCTATCTTGCTCTGCCTTACATCGTAATGATAGGTCTAGATGTGAGAGGGCGAAGAAAGAAAGCGAAAGCTCCAGCTGACTTCACGGAGACCTATGTGGACTCTGAAGAATTGGTGGAGCAAAACTATCAAGAGTCACAATGAGCATATCAATTAGTATGCTAAGCAAAATAATAACTTTGACGACTGATTTCGGGTTGCAAGACCCTTACGCGGCGGAGATGAAAGCTGCAATTTTGAACATATACCCCAACGCCATAATCGTCGACATAGCACATGAAATAGCGAAGTTCAACATACAAATGGGTGCTTACGTGCTGGCTTCTGCAGCACCATACTTTCCAAAAGGAACAGTCCATATAGCGGTTGTTGACCCTGGCGTAGGCACTCAAAGGCGGCCAATACTTATACAGACCACGCAAGGTTTTTTTGTCGGACCCGACAACGGTATTTTAGTTTTGGCCGCGGAGAAACAAAGAATAAAATGCATTCACGAACTATCGAACCCACGATTCATGTTGCCTGAGATCTCCAGAACGTTCCACGGAAGGGACATTTTTGCACCGACAGCAGCTCACTTGTTGGATGGTGTGAAACCCGAAGAGTTTGGACCTGAAATCAGCGAAGCAATTAAACCTGAATTCTTGAAAACCACGCGAAGAAATGGTGTAATAGTCGGCGAAGTCTTGCATGTGGATGGTTTTGGAAACATAATCACGAACATAAAAGAGGAAGAACTGGGAGCGAATCATCTAAAAGGCACAATAAATTTGGAACTTCCCGATTACAAGTTTAAACTGAGGTTCTCCAAAGCCTACGGAGAAACCAGCCCCCGCGAACCCTTAGCCTTAATTGGCAGTCACGGTTTTCTAGAAATAGCCCTGAACCAAGACAGTGCAGCCACGAAATTCAAAGCAAAAATTGGAGATAAAATCAAACTATTGCTCTAGGACAGACTACTGAATTGACCTCTATGAAGAAAGCTCATCCTCCAGTTAGCACAGTTATTCTTCAATCTTTTCAGAACTTACATTCAGAGTGAAATCATTTTCATATCTTATAATTTGGAGGAAGTTGAAGCAAAGGCGGAGTAGCGTTAACTATCGCAATGAGTTGTTTTATTTTCCGATAACCCTAACGTTTTCGACGAGAATCCAAGGTGCAACCAGCGGACCAATTTGCCGTTCATTATCGGCGATTGCGCTCACGTTTTTCAGCACTTCAAAGATGTTGCCTGCCAACATTACACCGCGTGTTGCATGCGCTATTTTGCCGTTCCTGATTTTCCAAGCTGGTGTGGCGACAACCGAGAATTCGCCGCTGACAGGGTTGCTGCTGTGGGCGCCTTGCAAATAGTATATTATCAACCCGTCATCCACTTCGTTCATAAGCTGGTCTGATGTCTTGTTTCCAGGCATAATATGGCAATTTGTAGCCTCAATACTAGGTGTTGACAAGTATCCAGCTCTCGAGGCGTTTCCCGTGCTCTCTTTTTCTTCTTTTTTTGCTGCGTAGTTGTCATATAAGAAGTTGCGTAGAATGCCTTTCTCTATAAGTGTTGTTTTCTGGTGAGGTGTTCCTTCTCCGTCAAACGCCCATGTGCGAAGACCACTTGCCATCAACCCGTCATCGTATATTGTGATGTTTTCTGATGCAATTTTTTCGTCCAGCTTGCCTTGGAGAGGTGACTGGTTTCTTTGAACATTATCAGCTTTTACCGCGTTCATCAACGTGAAATGAAGTAGCTCTTGTAGTGCAAACTGGGTCAATATCAGGTTGGTTGTTATCGTTTTGATTCTCTTAGTTTTTAAGGCGGAAACCGCTAAACGCACGGCTTCTTTTCCAACCCACACGGGATTAACATCACAAGCTCTTCCAGCATTAAATTCGAAGCATACCGGGGTCACCATGTTTCCTTCCTTAGCTACCGCCGCTAAACTGCACTCCATTATAGTTCCTCTGTCAAAGCCTATAACCCCGTTCGAATTGGCTATGGAACTCGCTAGATACGCTGCGCCAGCACCTCCTTCAATTGGAAAAACGCGTTTGTTCACGCTCACAGCGGCGTCCAACATGCTAGACGCGATGTCCACCAAGCCTTCAGAGCGGAATTCAAGGATTCTGGGATCATAGGTTTTTTCGGCTGTAACATAAGGTCTCTTTTCGGGAAGACCGTTCCAGTCTTGGTCGGGTTTGCTTGCCCTCGCAGCGCTTAAAGCCCCTGTTATAGTGTCTTCGATGGCTTTCTGTCCCTCGATAATGTTTGTGTACGCAAAACCCACCGCCTTGTCAACTATGACTCTGACTCCTAAGCCTCGATCAATTATCGTGTTAGTTTTGGTGATTTGTCCTCGTTCTATGCCCACGTTCGTGGCTTGGCCTTCATAAACGTATGCTTCCGCTTCCGCAGCACCTTTTTTTAATGCTTCTTTCACGGCATTTTCTGCTAAACTTAACATTTGATCTTCTTCAAGCACTGCCACCAACAATCACCTCTTTGACTCTTATGTGCGGTCCTCCATCACATATGAAGGCGGTTTGGCCTTTTCCGCACCGGCCCGGCCATAGTTCAAAGTCTTTTCCAACAGCGTCAACTTTAAAGAGCGTTTCCAGAGTGCTTCCGCTTATGGAAGCATTGCGGACGGGAGCTCCTATTTCACCGTTTACTATCTCATAGCCCTCTTGGATGCCTACTTGAAAAGTGCCATCAAGGTTGGCCTGTCCCCCTCTGAAACTTTTAAAATAGTAACCTGAACTTATGCCTTCAGTCAACTCTTCGAGAGAATGATCTCTTGGAGCCATGTACGTGTTGCGCATACGGATTATAGGTTCTACTCGGAAGTTCTCAGCTCTGGCGTTGCCCGTAGGTTCAGCATTGAATTTTTGGGCTGTCTCGCGGTTATGCATTAAGCCCGTGACTACGCCGTCTTTTATGAGGAGAGTTTTCTGAGTTGGAACCCCCTCGTCATCATATTTGAAGGAGCCGAAGGCACCATCTACTGTTCCATCATCATAAAACGTGACTAGATCTGAACCTATCTTCTTTCCAAAATTATTCTGTAAAATTCCTCCAGCTAATGCTAGGTCAGCCTCAGCAAGATGCCCAAACGCCTCATGGACGAAAACGCCTACCACATTGGGTCCGAGTACTACTTGGGATCTGCCACCTTTAGGAGACTTAGCCCCAAGCTGTTTGATTGCGCGTTTTGCTACTTTTTCACCAATGGCTTCAGGAGCAGTGTCAAATACTTCGTAGCCCGCTGTGGAACCTATTTCTTCCCTGCTGAAGGTGAAGACACCTTTACTTGCGGCTGTGGATGTTATTCTTGACCAAACGTAGAGCTTATCCTGCTCGATGAGTATGCCTTCACTGCTTGAAAAATAACTGGTGCCAGTTAAATCCAAATAGTCTATAGTGCAACCTTTGACTCGCTTGTCGTAGCCTAAAACCGCCTTATTTATCTCCAACGCCGTGTTTATTTTGTCTTCCATTAGTATAGTTGACGGTTTTTTCTTAGGTTTCATCTGAACGCGGTCTTCCACTATTTTAGTTTCCGCAAGCTTTATGGGAGTTTTGAGTCTTGAACTTGCGTTTTTGGCCATTTTACAAGCGCTGGAAACAGCGGTCATCAAAACATTAGCGTCTATAGAACCAACTGAGGCGAAACCCCAAGCACCTTTCACAAGAACACGCACTGCTACCCCGTTTTCAATGCCTTGTTTGGCAGCTTCAACGCGCCCTTCCTTCAGAGTAAGCATTGTTTTGTAAAGTTTCTGTGCTCTGGTTTCAGAGTATTCGGCTCCAAATTTCTGAACCGCGACGCTGTTGATTTTGGCTAAAATGTCTTCCACAGCTCATGTACCTTCTATAACGGGTTGAGATATGAGTAATGAATGAAATTAAATAAAATCGTTTTGCTCTTGTTCAAAAACGCAAAACAAGTTGATGTTGAGGTTCTAGCGGTGTTTGAGAGAAAAAGCGGCTTGTGTTATGCTTTTCGTGTGACAGTTCCCATTTAATTCGGAAAATAATATCTTTCAGGTCTTTCTAAATTCATTTTGTTGAGTGAACCGCAAACCGCTGAGATTGGCTTCCAAGATTTTTCTTTCTTTTGCGAAGGCGCCTGAGCTTAAGCAGGCTTCAATTCCTTTTGCGAAAACATAGATTCTTTCTGAAAGGGCGCTTCGGGGCAGAGAGTAGTATTGCTCTGAGTAGTCGTATATGAACTCTGTGGCTTCTTTTCCGAAGACATGTTTGAGAACTTTGTCTATAATTTGGAAGATTTCATCTTCTTGTTCTCTAGGTAACGTGGCTATTATTATCACAACGACAGTATCGCATTAATTATGATTTAACAAGTATCCCCTTTAGAGCTTTAATCACAAAAACACACAAGATTCCATGTAACTCCATGCTCACCAGAATTTTTCAAGGTTCAACTGTTG
>Ga0111168_140_pt1 | contig 11905 bp, 10 predicted proteins | sample DeeMarSeWOR28_12_FD_80261 | JGI IMG/M metagenome (GOLD analysis project Ga0111168, IMG submission 80261) | Crenarchaeota group-1 archaeon SG8-32-3 | reverse complement strand
TTGGACCAGCCGTTGAAGAACGTGCAAGGCGAACCGCTAAACTCGCCAAAGACATACCTGAACTGAAGCCTTATCTTGCAGATGTAACCTCAGAAATTAACGACGGAATTGACGCGGGCAAGAGAGTTTTGCTTGAAGGCACTCAGGGTTTCATGCTGTCGCTTTTCCATGGAACATACCCGTACGTTACGTCAAGAGACACAGGCGCCGCAGCAATATGCTCCGAAGCTGGAGTAGGACCAACAAGAGTTGACGATGTTCTGATAGTGTATAAAGCATTCATAACCCGTGTTGGCGCTGGACCTATGCCAGGCGAAATTTCAATGGAAGAAGCGAAGAAAAGAGGCTGGTTTGAAACCGCCGCTGGAACAGGACGCAATAGGCGCTCTGCGCCGTTCAATTTTGATTTAGCACGAAAAAACGCCAAGATAAATGGTGCAACACAAGCCGCGATGACAAAACTTGACTGTATGTTCCCCGATTGCCGAAACGCCCGAAAATGCGACGACCTCTCCGAAGACGCGAAACAGTTCATACAAGAAGTTGAAAAAAGAGCAGGCGTACCCATAGTTCTAATAGGCACAGGACCTGACGCATTAGACATCATCGACAGAAGATAGCAAACTTTTATTTTCCAAAGCCTCCAATTTCCCATAGAGGCTTAAAAAATGCGAGAATGCAGCATTAACAATAAGGCTTCAACTAGTGTGTTTGCACTCTTATTCGCGGCAGGATTACTTGTTGGAGCAATATTGACCGTTTACATAACCTTTCAAGAAACAACGGAACTCCAGGATAAAGTCGACGCTCTGCAGAGCCAAATTTCAAACCTCAGCTTCATCCAAAACGCCACTTACCAAAATATCACCATCTACCAGAACTCCAGCGTCCTAGCTGACATCTACGCGGGCGTACGAGAATCAGTTGTTTTAGTTCAAGGAACAACCAGCGACGCAGGAGTCCAAGGCTCAGGCTTCGTCTACGAAAGTTCAGAAAGAACAGTAGTTATAACCAACTATCACGTCGTACATGACACGTCAACTTTAAGCGTAACGTTCTCAAACGGAAACGGCTACTCAGCCGAAGTGCTGGGAACAGACCCCTACGTCGATTTAGCAGTACTCTCAGTTGATGCTCCTGCCAGCGAGTTCAAACCAGTCGAAGTTGTCAGCTCGTCCACGCTACGCGTAGGCGAACCAGTCATAGCTATAGGAAACCCGTACGGCTTGGTAGGCTCATTAACCACTGGCGTTGTAAGTGCGCTGGGCAGAAGTCTCACGGAAGAAGACTACGCAGGCGGCTACTCAATTGCCAACATAATACAAACCAGCACACCCATAAACCCCGGAAACTCTGGTGGTCCACTACTCAACGCCGTCGGAAAAGTCATAGGAGTAACAACAGCTATAGTCTCTGAATCTCAAGGTTTAGGCTTCGCTGTTCCATCAAACACCATTCTTAGAGAAATATCCTCTCTAATAAATATCGGAACCTACGAGGGACACTCTTACTTGGGTGTTTCAGGACAAGACATGAGTTACAGCGTAGCCCAAGAGATAGACGCAAGTGTTACTTACGGCTGGAGAATCGCTACAGTCACAGCTGGAGGACCTTCAGACGACGTATTGAACGTTGGTGATATAATAATTGCCTTGAACGGAACGCCGATAAGAAACAACGACGACTTAGCAAGTTACCTCGAAGAGAAAACCTTGCCAGGACAAAGCCTAATTCTTACTGTAGTGCGAGGCAGCTCAACAATTGACGTACGCGTTGTTCTGGGGACAAGACCTCCACCCCCAGTGTAACCTTGACCTAGCCCAAGTAGTTATCTTCTCAGACTGATTTACTTGCATAATTGAAGGCTATATCCAATGACTGATGTGTGTGTAAAACCAAACACTTTGTTATCGAAGCTGAAAACGGGCAGTGTTAAACCCTGAAAAGGTGTACTTCATCTTGCATCCAGCACCCAAAAGTAACGAATATAGGAAGCACGCAATAAGAATTGAGAGCAATAATGGTTTAAGAAGCTCTGCCTAGTTTCGCCTTAGACCCTGTTCTTTTTTTGGTTGGTTAGACTATTAGTAGCTTACCGTTTTTTGATCGGGATGAAAGGTCTTCCGTATTTGCCAACGTAACTTGATGATGGACGAAGAAGAACTGCATCTTTGTATTGTTCTATTACGTGAGCGGTCCATCCTGATATTCTGCTTGAGGCAAAAAACGGAGTAAAGAATTGGAAGGGGACACCTAAGGCATTCAATGTTACGGCTGCGTAGAAGTCTACGTTAGGGAAAATCTTTTTCTTTTCGTGGACAACACGTTCAATTCTAATGCATAAGTTGTAAAGGTTCATGGTTTTTGTGCGGTGGCATAGGTTCCCAGCTATTTCTTTAAGGTGCTTGGTTCGAGGATCTTCTGTGCGATAGACTCTGTGACCGAAGCCCATTATCTTTTTTTGGTCATCAAGCATCCCCTGTATGTAGTCTTCCACTTCTTCCTCAGTGTTGATGTCATCAAGCATGTACATCACTTTTTCACTAGCTCCACCGTGAAGTGGACCTTTAAGGGTTCCAACTGCACAAGTCACAGCTGAATACATATCTGAACTAGTACTTGCAGCTACGCGAGCCGCAAAGGTAGAGGCGTTAAATCCATGGTCTGCGTGAAGCGTCATGAACCGGTCAATAGCTTCTTTTTCTTCGGTGTCTGCGGGTTGACCTCGGAAAAGGTAGAGAAAATTTTCAGCTAACCCTGCTTCTTCTTTTGGAGCAACTAGTTGCTGTTTAGTACGTAACCGGTGAAGTGTAGCAACTAATGTGGGCACCTTTGCCACCAACCGTATAGCTCTTCTAATTTTCACTTTCTCAGAAGTGGAGTCGGGGTCTGGGTCGTACATACTGAGATGAGAGATTTCCGTGCGTAAAACTTCCATTGGATGACTGTTCAGAGGAAAAGATTTGATGCTGTTGATAACTGCCTCAGGCAGATTCATTTCAGCTACCAGTTGCAACTTCAACGCATCTAACTGATTTTTACTAGGAAGTTTACCGTAAAGTAAGAGGTAAACCACTTCTTCATAGCAGACGCGCTCGACAAGAGCATCTATGTTATAGCCTAAATAGTAAAGGGCACCTAAAGGGTCAACGAAGCTGATTTTGGTTTCAGCAGCAGCAACACCTCTTAATCCACGGGTTACAACCCTATCATGATTATTAGTCATCCGTATCCGACGCCCCTGTTTATTCAGTCTCTCTTCCGAAAGCTACTGTCAAACTGGAAGTTATTACGATATACTTCCTGTGTGAAAACTGCTAGGACTGTAATACCACGAGTTCCCTCTCGACTAGGTTGTTTGCAGTACCTCGCTTGAACATATGCTCCGAAAGACCAGAAAGTCAATGCGCGAATGAAGTTCTTAAATTTTTCTTCAAGCAGAAGATACTATGGTTAAAATGCCTGTTTTTCGCTTTTTGATTAGGAACTCTTTTAAATGATTTTTCGATGATATAATAGACGCCAGCAAAAATGTATTTAACCGCATTTTAGTCGATTGTGCTTGGCGTAGAGTATTGGAAAAAGGAAGTTTCAAAGTATGCCAGAATATAAAGAATTAGAGGAGGTAATCGATTCTGTGGAGCAGATTGCCCATAAGTTGGGGTTATCGCCTACTGAAACTGAAAAGCTAAAACAAGTAGCGCTAATTCATCCCATGCGCATTAGTCCATATTATTTGTCTCTTATAGATTGGAACGACCCCGATGATCCGATAAGGAAGATGGCCGTGCCATCTCTGGAAGAATTTAACCTTGATGGTTCTTATGACACTAGCGGGGAAGCTGAAAACACAAAAATGCCTGGGCTTCAACACAAGTACGCTGAAACCGCGTTAATATTGGCTACAAACAGGTGTGCAACTTACTGCAGATATTGTTTTAGAAAGCGCCTAGTTGGATTGCCGACTGAAGAAATTGTGAAACGGTTTCAAGAAGCCGCAGATTATATTGCAGAACATGAAGAGATAAATAATGTTCTAATTAGTGGCGGAGACCCACTTGTTCTCTCAAATGAAGTTATCAAAAATTTCTTAGAAGCATTAGCCACGATAGATCATCTTAGTTTCATAAGATTTGGCAGCAAAACGCCAGTTACTCTTCCAAGCAGGCTAAAGGACCCCGAACTTCTAGCTCTTTTCAAGAGATATTCGCAGATTGATAGGCGGCTCTATGTCGTGACGCAGTTTAATCATCCTCGAGAAATAACTCCTCAATCTATTAGTGCAGTAAGCAAGCTCATGAATGCGGGAGTTCTGCTAAACAATCAAACAGTTCTGCTTAAAGGAGTTAACGATGATCCTGAGACGCTTAAAACTCTAATGAATAGCCTTGTGAGTATCGGCGTCACACCCTACTATGTTTTTCAATGTCGCCCAGTCAAGAGAGTAAAAACTCACTTCCAAGTTCCGATATGTGAAGGAGTAAGAATCGTGGAGGAAGCAAAAGCAAAATGCAATGGGCATAGTAAACGCTTCAAATATGTTATGTCGCACAAAACTGGCAAAATAGAGATATTAGGTACAATGAACGGAAAAATATACTTCAAGTATCATGAAGCGAAAGACAGGAAAAACTTAGGCAAGATGTTCAAACGTCGAGTAGACGAAAAAGCAGGATGGCTCGATGATTTTGAGGAGAAATGATAGGTTAGTTAATAAGTAACTAGATTTTAGAGCTAACACGCCTAGAAGTGGCGCACCATGTTGAGTATAACGCTAACGCTATCAGAATTGTTGCAGCAATACATAGGTTTAAGCCAAATCATTAGTGAAATAATTGCTTTCTCGATAATATTCTCACTTGCAATGATTATTGCTTGGATAGGACACACTATTTTTAAAAGTTACTTATGCAGGTGGGCTACGAAAACAAAGACAAACTTGGATGATGAAATACTGCGGAACGTGCGGGCGCCAATATTTCTTCTCGGTATCTTGTTTGGCGTATATTACGGCCTAGTAGGCATTGCTTCACTTCGAGACTACGCCCAAGATTTTAGTACCGCATTCACAGTCGCCCAAATTTTGGTTGCAACCTTCATAATAGCCCGCATAATTAACATTCTGGTAAGCTGGTACGCTCAAGAGAGCGTGAAACGCCAAAGAAAAGTAAGCAACCACATATTGTTCATTCTAAGAAGAGCTTTGCAGGGTGTAGTTTACCTTTTTGCTTTGCTCATAATCCTTGGTATTTTTAATGTAGACCTCTCAAGCGTCGTTGTGGGTCTTGGTGTAGGCGGCATAGCCATAGCGTTAGCTTTGCAGAATATTCTAAGCGACGCTTTCAGCGCTTTGACTATATATTTCGACCGCCCGTTTGAGATCGGTGATTTCATAGTAGTAGGTGATCATGCTGGAACTGTTAAAAAAATTGGCATAAGATCCAGCAGAATTCAGCTTTTGCAAGGCGAAGAGCTTGTAATTTCAAACCAAGAATTGACCACCGGATCTATTAGAAACTTTAAGAAGCTGAAAAAAAGAAGAATTAGTTTTACGGTTCAGGTGAGTTGTGACACGGCTGTTGAAAAACTCAGGAAAATCCCAGAAACCATAACTAGAGTCATAAATGAAATTAAGATGGCGCAGTTAGGTACAGTTCACTTCACTAAATTCGGTGCATTTAGCTATGATTTTGATGTCGTATATTACGTCAAAACAGGAAATTACACTAAATACCTAGACATACAACAGAAAATTAATCTCAGAATTTTGGAAGAATTCGAGAAAGAAAAAATAGAAATGCCTTATCCAACTCAAAACATCTTTGTCAACAGAGGAGAAACAGCGTAAACCTTCAAAAAGTTGATCTAGAGAATATTCTCAAAGCGGAAAGCCAATCTCATTGTTTGACACAAATCAAAATCGCCCTTAATTGCCGATTGGAATAGCGGTGGACCACTGTGGTTTGACGCCTAGACTCCGTTTGGCGCCCCCCCTTGAGCGCTGAACGTCCAGACTTAGGTTGCTCTCTCCCGAGCCTGGCCGGGTTCGCCTGGTGAACTATGAAATCGGCTTCCCTACGGAAGCTCCTCATTGACCGCCAGCCTCAAGGGACGGATAGTCAATGTTTCGGAAAGGAAGGTCCAAGCGGCCTTTGACGCCTCAGCCTCAGCTGTCAGCCCGTCATGTAGAGGGTTTACGGTGCAAGGGACCCCTACCCCCCCGCCTAAGACCCACCGCCAAGAACTAGAGCTAACACAAAACTATAAAACTTTTCTAAATGCTGTTTGTTTAATCCTGTTAATATTCTGAATTCATAACTCTTTATATACACGATATACCCCCTTATAAGGCAGTAATAAAAACAGGGAACAACATGAAATCTAAGATAGTGCTTAGAACACTGCTTATCAGCATAATAATGACAGGTTTAATGGCACCGCTCGTAAAAGCAGACACACTTAACCGAACAGATTTTGAGCAAGAAAGCTTTGCAAAGACAGTTGACTTCTGCGACTACGTCCGCGCCTACGCCACACTCCATGGCATCCCAGAACCACCTAACTTTGACAAGTGGCATGCCAGCATGTACATGACTTATGTAAACACCAGTGGTTTAAAGTTACTCTATGCAGGACTTGAAGACATAACAACTGACGAATCAGCCTATCTCAGAATCCCCATGCAATCTTTCATAATGCACTACAAGACCAATCAAAACAACCGTGACGTCATCCTAGCTTCCACATTCCTAATGCTCATGGCGTTCAACGAAACCGCATCGTCACTGTACCCCGACTCACCCGACAAAGAAGACAAGCTTTTTGCATCTTTCAGCCTAGGATTCGACCTAAGCAAACTAGGCAAAACGTTGCCAGTGCTCAACAGCAAAACCGAAACCATCCCCCTAACCCACTCAGAAGACAAGCTTGAATGGGAATGGGGTATGAAATACACCAACTTAACAGCACTCTGGTGGGAAACATGGATAGACCCTAACAACCCCCGCTTCCGAAACAGCTGGCCAGTAGGGCTAACGGTATATGATGAACTCACATTTACATACAAGCTCACAATTGACCCCGTTACAGGCACCGCAACACTACAGGAAAATCACGTAATCGGAAGAATGCGACACTTGTTCGTCGGCATAATCCCAGTCGCCTGGACATACTACAACAGCACAGGAACCTACGGCATGCTCGGCAAAAAACTCAGCAACGACACAATCCACGACTTCATCCAAGATAACGGCTTGGAAATGAGCATCATAAACTTCCAAACTTCAGTAATGGCTGACCACGAAACTTACAGCCAAACACAAGCGGGACAAAACGTAACAGACACGGAAACAGAAGTAACAGGCACCTCGATAAACACCTTTGCGGATGACGGAGAAAAAATCTTCAACGCCGACTTCGGCACCAAAAAAACTTACAACCTCTACAACTACACGGATGACCCAACAGAAACCTCCTTCGACGTTTACGATTCAACAGCACGAACCGCCAAGATAGCAGGCTACGCAGGCAACGGTGGCTTATTCGCATACCACATAGGCTTAATGAAGTTCCTGCCAGCCGTCGTTGTACATATGTATCCGGGACTCGTCGCCAAAGCCGTTTCAACAATAGCAAACATGAGCCGAGCCAATTACTTCTACATAATCGCCTACCCAGAGTACAGCGGCTATAAAGTTGAGCACGACCCAACGTTCACAGCGTATATATCCACAGAATTAGCTGCAACACCTCCGCCTGGGTTGATTGACCAATCGGCATTTGGCGGATTAATCATCATACTCGTAATTGTCATCGTAGTTGGCATAGCCCTTGCAGTGTTCGTAGCAAGAAGAAAAACCTAAGCCCTACCAAATACACCTTTTTTCTAATTTCTACATGTACCTTTTTGTAGCTTCTTTGAGCCTACCCGCCATCAACTCTAACTCTTCCAGCATTTTTTCAACGTTGCTTTGATGTTTATGTACGATGTTAACGAAGGCACTTCCCACGATAACTCCGTCAGCCCCAGACGCGATAATACCTTTCGCATGCTCTGGTTTTGAAACCCCGAAGCCCACAGCCAACGGGATTCTCCCAGTCGTGCAAGGCAGAAAACGCTGAATCAACTGCACAGTCGAATCTTCCAAAGCTTCGCGTGCCCCTGTAACACCAAAATGGGAAACAACATAAAGAAAGCCTGAAGTGCACTCGACGATCCTGTTTAACCGCTCGTTTGAAGTAGAAGGTGCTGCAAGAAAAACTGTGTCCACCCCCCAACTCTCAGCGGCTTCACAGTATGCTTCCGCCTCCTCCACTGGGAGGTCAGGAACCACGATACCATCAATACCGAAGCTTTTTGCCAACCTAAAAAACCGCTCCACACCCATACGGAAAATAGGATTAAAATACGTTAAAATCACTATGGGCAAGCTGTACTTGTTCTTGACTTCCCCGCCCATGCCCAGCACCATTTGCGGCGTTGTCCCCGCTTCCAAAGCGCGCACACTAGCTGCTTGAATAGTTGGTCCATCCGCTATCGGATCAGAAAACGGAATGCCCAGCTCAAGGATGTCCACTCCACCTTTGATTAGTGCCTCTGCAATCATAGGCGTAAACTCGGGCTTAGGGTCGCCCCCAGTCACGTAGCCTATAAGCGCGCCATCACCCTGCGCCTTCAACCTCTGGAAAACCTTGGCAAGGTCGCTCATATGTTCACTCCCATGAAATCAGCCACAACTTCAACATCCTTGTCTCCGCGACCAGACAACGTAACAGCAATAGTCTCGTTACGCTTCATTTGCCGAGCGAGTTTAATCGCGAACGCTATAGCATGCGAAGATTCCAACGCGGGGACTATGCCTTCTTCCTTAGACAGCACACAAAAAGCCTCCACTGTTTCCGCGTCCGTAGCTGAGAAGTACTTAGCCCTACGCAACGTTTTCAGGAAAGAATGCTCGGGTCCAACACCAGGATAATCCAAACCTGCAGAAATGCTGTGAGTTGTCTGTATCTGCCCTTCAGTGTCTTGGAGAACGTAAGTTAACATGCCGTGGAAGACGCCTTCCGAACCGGCTCCTATAGCAGCCGCGTGCTTGTTGGAGTCTATACCTTCTCCTGCGGCTTCAACACCGTACAACTGCACTTCTGGGTGGTCTTCAAATGGGTAGAACGTGCCTATGGCGTTGCTTCCTCCGCCGACACAAGCAACCAGCGCATCGGGAAAACGTTTCTCCTTCTGCATGAACTCCCACAACCGAGCCTATCAAGTAGTAGGTGCTCTCAATGTTGGTAACCCAGTCCCTGAACGCCTCGTTTATGGAGTCCTTCAACGTTTTAGAGCCAGATTCCACAGGGTGCACTTCCGCGCCCAAAAGCTTCATCCTGAAAACATTAAGCCGCTGCCGCCTCATGTCCTCAGACCCCATGTACACCTCAGCCTTCAAACCCAAAGCAGCACAAGCAATAGCTGTGGCAACCCCGTGCTGACCTGCACCTGTCTCGGCGATTACACGTTTCTTTCCCATCCGTTTAGCCAGCAGTGTTTGTCCAAGTGTATTGTTGATTTTGTGGGCGCCTCCATGGGCAAGGTCTTCCCGTTTCAAGTAGATTCTTGCCCCACCGACCCTTTTTGTCAGATTTTTCGCGTAGTAAAGTGGCGTGGGTCTTCCAGCGTACTCTGAAAGGTAATACTCCAGTTCCTTGTTGAAGTCTGGGTCTTGTTTAACCTGTGCATAAGCTTCTTCCAACTCGCCAATCGCCGCCATCAAAACCTCTGGAACAAAGCGACCTCCGTATCTACCAAATTTTCCGTCAATCGGATAGCTACCAAGTTTTTTCATGTTCTAACATCCTTAGCATTTTTAATGAACTCAACAATTTTTTGGTGACTCTTAATTCCCGGTTGCTGCTCAACGCCGCTGGACACGTCTACCGCATAGGGTTCAACAGTGCGCACCGCCTCAGCAACATTCTCAGGGTTCAGTCCTCCCGCCAGAATTAACGGTTTTGGCTGAATAACTTGCTTGACCTGTTTGCTCTTTTCCCAGTCGTGAACCACGCCTGTTCCACCATACCGCCCCTCGACGAAGGAGTCAAGAAGAACTGCATCAAACAGCTTTGCCGCTCTTGACATGGCATCAAGGTCGTTAGAGACCTGCACGTTGACAGCACCTATCAACAGGGTGTTTGGGAGTTTCCGTCGAATAGCCTCGGCGGCGTGCAAGTTTTCTCCGTGAATTTGAATGACACTTGGATTCAGCATTTGATATGCCGCAAAGTCGTCGATGCTTCGCGGAACCGTTACTAGAACGTTTGTCACGAAGGGTGGAACTTGCCTGATTAGCCTTTCAGCTTCATTTAACGATAGGTTTCTCGAAGAAGAGGCTACACCCACCACGAACCCAACAGCGTCGGCTCCAGCCTCCACGGCAGCGTCCAAATCTTCTTTTCGGGTTATTCCGCAGATTTTCACTCTAACCGTCATAAGACTGACACAAGCTCCTTAACTTTCCCTTCAACGTCTTCGGCTAACATTACAGCTGACCCTACAAGAAACGCTTGAGCACCATATGAATGTAAGAAACGCAGATCAGCAGGCGTGCTAACTCCGCTCTCACTCACAATAATCTTGCCTTCCGCACTATTCTGTTCTAGAATATTCTTGGTCACATTCAAATCAACTTTTAATGTTGCCAGATTTCTGTTGTTTATGCCTATTAGGTCAGCTTGGGTGGTCACGGCGGAACGAAACTCTTTTGACGTATGGGTTTCCAGCAGAATCTCAAGACCGTTTGAGTGTGCAGTCGCAATCATGTCGCTAAGCGTAGATTCGCAGTATCCTCTGTTAAAAAGAGCAACTATAAGCAACACAACGTTAGCACCTAATTTCGAAGCAGCTTCTAGCTGAACGGGGCTTAAGATTATGTCTTTCATAATAATGGGCAGCTTCACCTTTCTCCGTGCTTCAACGAGCGAATGCAGAGAACCGTTGAAATGTTTTGGTTCAGTCAGAACAGAAATGCCGACTGCGCCACCCTTCTCCATGCTTTCTGCAATGTTGCGTACATCAACCTTTTCTCTGATCATGCCCGCGGACGGCGAAGCAGCCTTGATTTCAGTTATCACAGGAGTGCACTTGGCTTCAAGAATTGCCTTTTTCAAGCTGAGTCGAGAAGCTGCTGCCTCAGTTGCCACTTCATAGTAGCCATTGTCTATGGTTGCTTTTGCGCTTTGCGCTAGAGTGTCAAGAAAATCAGCCATACTTTGACTCTAACTCCTCGAGTTTTGAAAGGTCTCCGCCAGAAGCTTTGATTAACGCTTTAAGTTTCTTGTAGGCAGCACCGCTTTCAATTGATTTGCGAGCTACGGTCATACCATAACTGAAATCGTCTGCTTTGCCACCCACTATTATTCCCGCGGCACTGTTGACAAGCACTATCTCTGTTTTTGGGTCATCAACATGGTAGCCGCCGTTTAGAATTTTGAATAGGATTTCAGCGCTTTTTTCCGGTGTTGTTCCTCTAATGTCTTCTATTCGGGATTGGTTGACGCCGAAGTCCTTAGGCGCGATCTCCACGGCTGCAACCTCGCCTTCCTTTAGCCATGCAATAGCTGTTTTGCCTAACGTAGAGATTTCGTCTACCCCCTCCAATCCGTGAACAACCATTGCTTCTTCACATTCAAGCCGTTTCAAGACATAAGCCATTGGCTCGGTCAGTTTTGAGTCATAAACACCGAGCAGCTGCGCGTTGGCAGAAGCTGGATTTGTCATTGGACCAAGAATATTGAATACAGTGCGAATGCCTATCTCTCTTCTAGGCTGAATCGCGTACTTCATGGCAGGATGAAAAGCGGGCGCAAACATGAAGCCCACTCCGACCTGTTCGATTGTGTTCTGCACCTCCTC
>Ga0111168_121_pt1 | contig 11933 bp, 14 predicted proteins | sample DeeMarSeWOR28_12_FD_80261 | JGI IMG/M metagenome (GOLD analysis project Ga0111168, IMG submission 80261) | Crenarchaeota group-1 archaeon SG8-32-3 | reverse complement strand
GAAGGCGGCGGTCGCGGGATCAAAGCCCGCTCGAGGCTCCACTTCAAAGAGCAAGCGCTTTGCCAAAGCTTACTCGCTTTTCTGTCTTCACAATCGTCCCATTATATTTAGATCCTAATAGGAATCAGTTGCAGAAAGGAGGAGGGGTAGAGCGTTTCTTCCGGAACTATTCGTAGTTTATATGAGGAAGCATAGTCTTTTCCGCGTACAACAGTCACGAACCTCATAGACTCCTCAACAGAAAATAGGAATACTGATAAGTTAAAGTATATATTTAGACAGAAGGCGAATGTGTCATGGCTAAAACTTATAGTGTTGCAGTGTTAAAAGGCGATGGTATAGGACCAGAAGTAACCGAGGCGGCAGTGAAAGTCCTAGAGGCTATACAAGACACCTCCAACTTGAAGCTTAATTTTCTCTATGGCGAAGCAGGCTACCACTGCATACCAGAATACGGTACCAATCTGCCTGAAGTAACTGTGGCTCTTCTAAAGAAGACGGATGCTTGCGTTAAAGGTCCGATGACAACGCCTGAAGAGCCGGGCGCACCTGTTAGTGCAGCTGTAAAAATCAGGAAAAAATTCAATCTTTACGCTAACGTTAGGCCTTGCCGTTCCTACCCGAATGTTGACGCTTTGAGGTCGGACATTGACCTTGTTGTGGTGCGCGAAAACACTGAAGGCATGTACTCAGGCGTAGAATACAAGGTTTCGCCTGGCGTGTCAGTGGCTATGCGCATAATCACCCAGAAAGCTTCATCACTCGTCGCGGAGTACGCTTTCAAGCTCGCTGAAAAACGCAGGAAACACTTGACGTACGTCCACAAAGCCAACATTCTAAGAGTAACCGACGGCGTATTCAACGACGCCGTTAAAGCCGCAGCCAAAAACCACCCTGACGTAACAGTTGACGATGTTCACATAGACGCCATGGCTATGCACCTTGTTAAGAAACCGGAAACTTACGATGTCATCGTAACCACTAACCTCTTCGGAGATGTCATATCGGACGAGGCGGCTCAAGTTACTGGCAGCTTAGGATTAGCTGCAGGAGCAAACATAGGCGACTCTTATGGCATGTTCGAGCCAGTCCACGGTTCAGCGCCTAAGTACACTGGCATGAACAGGGTTAACCCCACGGCTACAATAATGGCGGTGCAGATGATGATGGACTACTTGGGTGAAAAGGAAGCCGCAGCCAAAATCGAAAATGCGGTCATGCAAGTGTTGAAAGAAGGGAAAGTGCGAACAAAAGATTTAGGTGGTTCTTCTACCACAAGCGAGATGAGCGACGCTATTGCTTCAAAAGTTAAGGCTCTCTGACAATTCAACATGAGTGTAAGAATTAACGTGAACTTCCAGTTCGCCGTATCCGTTTTCCTTAACTCTTGCGTTCACCAAGTGTAAACTAGTGTTCACTTTAACCATTTTTTCGATTTCCTCTGCTTTTTCGTTCCAAAACACGACTGGGATTTCACCTGTTTCATCTGCAATGTTTAGCCTCATAACTGTCCCGGTGCTCATGTCGCTTCTTGTGAAAGTGGACGTGGGGAAAATCTCTTTCACCGTGCCTGCAAGGTTGATGTTGCTGTGTGCCGCGGTTATTGTGTTGATTTTAGTTGCGAATTTGTCGAGGGAAGGGTAATCCTTATCGTTGACGTTTTCGTGGTCAACTTCAACTTTGCTCTTTCTGCCGAGATGTAATTCTACTTTGGATTCGTGGTCTTCACGGGTGTACCCGTGAGCGAAACGGACAATCTGACCCGCTTTGAGTTCGCCGGACTCAACCAAATCAACGTTATGATTCCATAAAACCACACGGAGCGTTTCGTTTTCATCGGCTATTATCAAGTTTGCCACTTTCCCAGACCTTTTGCCTTCAAAGTTTCTTGGGGGATAAACCGTGACCACGCGCCCGGTTATCGTGACATCGTTCAAGCCTGCAACCAAATCGCTTATGGGCAGCCTTCGAATGGTTTTGCGCTTGATAGACTCGATTCCGTATCTGGCGGCAATCAACCGTAAAAGCGTCTCGTCAGCTATCAAGCCGCCAGTCTTTTCCTTCTCAGCTTCCAAGCTTTCAATAATCTGTTCCCTATCTAGTTCTGGATGCTTCGACAGAATCTTTTGAATTACCTCTTCTTCGATCATTCTCTGGTTCCAGCACCGATATTGGATGAGCAAGTTTTAAATTTTTGTGTTTATCCTGCAGAGAATCAGTGTTGGTTAGGTTTATTAAAATCGTTATTCACTTTTATGGTGACGCGGGGAATAATACGTGATAGACTCTGCAGTTCTTTACACGCTGGGTATAGCATTGATTTTCGTTGGAGTACTCGTGATCGCGGTTGCTTTTGTATTGCTTTTTGTTTCAGGTTCTGAAAAAGGTAGAGTGAAAGGGGGCGGAGTTGTAATGATTGGTCCCGTTCCGATTATTTTCGGGACAGATGAGAAATCGATTAGAACTGTTTTGCTGCTTTCTTTGGGGCTTGCGGTAATGCTTGTTATAGCTATGGTTGTATGTTATTTGTTGGTAAGGTGAAAAGGCGGACAATATGGGAGTAGTGTTCACGAAAACTGCGAAATAGTTGAGGAAAGTATGACTGTATCTAGAGGGTTCTTTTTGTTGTTGATTTTGGGATTCGTATTAGTTGTCGTTGGCGTAGCATTAATTTTGGTTGCCGCAGTGTTCTATGGAGGTGGGTCAGCGAGTGGAGGTGTGGTTATTTTCGTTGGTCCGTTTCCGATAGTAATTGGTGCAGGTCCAGATGCTACATGGGTAGTTTTGTTCAGCACAGTCTTGGCTGTTCTAAGCCTAGTGATGTTTTTTGTTATGAATAGAAAGATGAGAAAGCGTGAAAATTAGCTTCTAGTTTGCTTGCTCTTCTTCTTTGCCGTAATACGAGTAGAGGAATATCAGAACTAGAGCAACAAACGTTGATGCCATGAGGATGTATTCTAAAGTCAGGAAGTATGAGCCTAAGTCCATCGAGATTCTCCTTTCCTGTTTATTCATTTAACGTTTTGATATTTAAGCAGTAGCCTTTTTAGGTTCTGCTGGCTCAAGCTGTTTTGGGTTTCGAGTGAGACTATGTTACCCTCAGCTTTTCAAGGTGTTGCTTCTCACGCTTTCTATACTGATCAGAAAAGATCAGGCCACCAGTACAAACTAAATTTTCTTCTTTAAATTGAATTGAAAAATCTAAAACTCTTCAATCTCTTCTGGACGTATTATAAGAGGTATTAATTATCGAAAAACTTGCTCCTTTTTGTCTAGCAACCAAGTGAGTGTCAAAGTCTCCTCGAATATCATAATTCAAGTTTTCCCTCGGAAGTAGCAAGGGGCACGCAGCATCTTAAACTATTATTGCTAGACTATTGTTTGCAGCATGTGGTATATTGTGTAAGAAAAGATGGCTGCTAATGGTGCAGATAATATCCATGCCCAGATTATGTTTCGTATTGTTCCCCACTTCACCGATTTGGAGCCTCTGATTAAGCCTGCTCCTATTAGAGTTCCATTGGCAGCGTGGGTTGAGCTTACGGGCATTCCCCATAATGCTGCAGCCCCCAGTATTAGTGAGCTTGATAAGTCACGAGCAAAGCCTTGGTATGGTTGCATCTGAGTTATTTTTGTGGCCATAGTTTTAACTATTCGCCAACCTCCAAAAATTACTCCCATCGTCAGTACGACGTAGGATGCTATTATCACCCAGAAGGGAACAACAAATTCTGAGATGAAGCCGTAGTACAGCAGTAGCATGGTTATGATTCCCATAACTTTCTGTGCGTCATTGGTTCCATCTGTAATCGAAAATAGAAAAGTTGCGACTATCTGTAGGCGCTTGAAGTTCCTGTTCATCTTAGCTGCTGGCTGATTTATGAAAATCCTAATTATCAATACAGTGATTAGGTAAGCGACTATAATTGCTATGAATGGGGAGGTTATTAACGGAATTATAATTTTGCTTACTATTCCTCCTAGCTCTATAATTTCAAAACCTCCAGCTGCCACTCCTGCGCCTATCAAGCCGCCGACCAGAACGTGGGTTTCTGATATGGGCAACGCGTAGATCCATGAGAATATAAAATCAAAAATTAAAGATCCCAACAATGCTGCTATGATTACTTCTCCAGAAGCGAAGCCTTCTGTTATTATTCCAGTTCCTATGGTTACTGCTACTGCAGAGCCGAAAAACACCATGCCTATGAAAGAGCCGAGTGCAGATAAGGCTATAGCCTGATTGGTTTTGACAGCTCTGGTTGCTATAATGCCTGCGGTGGCGTAGGCTGCATCTGTGAAACCGGTCCAAAAACCGAATATGAGAGACAGTATCAATGCAAAAGGCAAAACTATGTCAATCATGGGATCATGCGTTCTTTATTACTATATCTTGAAGAACGAGACAGACGTCTTCGCATTTGTCGGTTATCTGCTCGAGGAGTTCGTATATGTCTTTCATTATCAGTATTTTGATGGGGTCTTTTTCCTTGAAAAGTTCTACAATTGCGAAATCATTCAAGTCGTCTGCTTCGTTTTCCAAACTGTTGACGTCTTTGAACCTATTTTCTATTTCCGCTTGGTTAATTTTTCTTATGTGTTTTGTGGCGGCGTTCACTTCATTAACCTGTCTGACTATAATGTCGGCGAATTCTCTTACTATGTCATCTGGCTTTTCTAGTTTGAAAAGGTAAATCTTGTTTGCTGTTGCATCAATTAAGTCAATGACGTCATCATATAAAGAAGCGAGCTTGGAAATGTCCTCTTGGTCTATCGGCGTAATGAACGACTTGTTCAGCTTTCGGAAAATTTTATGGACAATTTCATCGCCCTCATGCTCCATGATTCTCATTCTCTTGATTAACACGTCAAAACTTTCGTATTCCCTAATCATAGTCTGGAATAACTCAGCTACCTTCACAGCGAGATCAGCTTGTTCTTCAAGCAGATTGAAGAAAATCTTATCCTGAGGAAGAATCCATTCTTTGAAACCCATAACACTTCCTAAAAGGTACTATTAATATTAGTTTTTCCGTATTTAGCTCGTAAAACGTTAAATAGACTATATATAGTTCCAAGAGGCGAATTGTGAATAGGCATGCACTCTGGTTTCTGCAATAACTCTAATAGCATCCAAATATGCGGTTTATAAAGACACCTTGACAATAACGCTTTTACAGCATACAAGGAGCTCTGAAAGTTTGCTTGGTGCCATAGAAGTTCGAGAATTCACGGAAATTGTTGGTACAAACTTGGACGAGCTATCATGTTTTGTTGCTGCGGAGATTGCGGGAAGATCTCTGTTAGATAATGTAGTTCTGGACGAGTTAACCATCCTCTAAAATACAATGCTGCCAGCAGTACTTTCAACAGATAGGTTTTCTTGATTGTTTAGCCGTAGAATTGTGGTCTTTTGGAAAGGTTAAGCGGCAAAGGAAGAGGCTTGAAAGGCTTACCCTTGAGTTCATCCGTAATTTTCGCTATCAAATCATCCATATTGATGTTTTGCACCTTACCGTGCATTTCTCGGTCTCTGACGGCCAGAACTCCCGATTCAAGCTCCCTCTGCCCCACAACTATAACATAGGGAACCCACTCCCGCTCTGCCTCTCTAATTCGCTTCTGCAAAGTAGCAGAACGATCATCAATATCCACGCGTATGCAACAAGCAGCTATCTTCTTCGCAATTTCCTCAACTTTCTCCGTGAAACCATCAGAAATAGGTATCAGCCGAACTTGTGTAGGTGAAAGCCACAGTGGAAGCATGGGTAACTCGCCTTTTTGTTGGGTTCTGTAGGCTTTTTCCAGCAGCGCGTACACACATCTCTCGATAGCTCCGCTTGGAGAACAATGCAGAATAAGCGGATTCAGCTTTTCGCCCTTCTCGTCAACGTAAGTTATTCCGTATCTTTTTGCGTTTTCAACATCTATCTGATCCGTGGACAACGCCGCGGCTTTATTCTGATTATCCACGAAGTTGGCATCCCATTTCAGCCTAAAATAGAAGAAACGCTCCTTCCATACTTCCGCCAAAAGTGGTTTACCGTAGATTTTCGCCAATTCCGCGATGAATTCTTTGTTTTCTTCATAGAAGTCCTTAGTGAACCGCAACGCAATCTCGTAATCGTCCTTAGACAAACCAATGCTGCCTAAGACGCTTATACACAGGTTAAAACGCGTTTTAAACTCCTTTTTCGCCTGCTCCAAATCTGTGCAGAAAGCGTGACAATCAGGCATAGTGAACGCGCGCAAACGTCTTAAGCCGCAGACTTCGCCGCTTTTTTCACGCCTAAAACTGTAACGCGTTAACTCGTAAAGCTTGAGAGGCATCTGCCTGTAAGAGAACTGGGTGTCATGTACCATTAAGAACTGGCCGAAACACGCGGCGAACCTTAGGAAAAGGTCTTTGTCCTCGCTTTGCAGTAGGTACTGGCGCGCGGGAAAACGATTCAAGTAGTCCGATAAGCTTGGATGATTAAAATCGTACATAACTGGAGTTTCAACTTCCATGGCACCATAAGCAGTCATCTCAGCGGTCACGAACTGCTCCAGCAACGACTTGATTAAGCGACCTTTCGGGTACCAGCGGAGGTTGCCTGGGTCGCTTCCCGGCTCATAATCCGCAATTTCCAGTCTTTTCATCAAGGGCACATGGGGAGGCATCTGCGTGACTGCTCGGCTCTTCTTGATTTCGTACTGAGAGAACTTTCGCAGGTTTGTGTGTCCTTTGAACTTGAATTCTTCAATAGGTACAAGCGAACCATCAGTTTGGAGAACGTGCCAGAAAGACCTAAGCGTGTCTTCAGCTTTCAAAGCTGCAGAAACGGATTCCTCTTCGCTAATTTTTTGCGGTACCTTTGCTTTTGATGTGTCGGGTGCATAGGAGCGTGATTGCTCTGCCAATGGGTGTCCCTTAATGGAGAGCGTGAACTGTTTGGTCCATCCGAACGGAGCACGGTACGTCTCTATGTCTTTTTGTTTGGCGTAGGATTCCATTTCTTTTACGACTCTAAGTGCGTCAGATGGCTTAGACAGGTTGCTGCTCAAGTGCGCGAAGGGATAAATCAGAATGCGTTTAACTCTGAGGTTTTGGAGGAATGCGTGCACTTCGTCTATGGCTTTTTTTGCCGTAGCTGAGTTGTCGCCTGTCTCGACGGCTGTGAACAAGACCAAGACATCTTCTACGCGGTTCTCTTCCTTTGCTGCTTCCTCAGCTATGCTTATTTCTTTCTTAACAGGCTTGTAAACAATGTAGTTGGAGTGTAACTGCAGTAATCGCATGTTGCCTCACCTCTCCTTAAGTGCCGTAACGCCACTTATCAATGGTCTTGTCTTTTTTGGTTTTTTTCTTGAATTCCTTGTAGTGGTCTTTACAGACGTAAACACGCTTTTCGTTGCCGCCAACGTTTAGCCCGGCAGACTTTGCTTTTCCAGTTGACAGTGAACGTACAGCTTCCTTGCTACAGCTGGCCACGCTGCATTTGACCCCTTTATCTATGCGTCCCAACGGTTCATTCCTTCACACAGTTTTACGCAGTACAATACGCGTTATGGCTTAATTTCTTTTTCATAGACAGAGCGCGCCCTTTGATAAATCTCTTCTTTTTCCCCGAAAAATGTAGGTCCGATACCTTCAATAACCAGCGAAGCCGCGGCAGAACCCACACAAGCGCACCAAAAAGAATCCTTTTGACGGGTGTACTCGGTTAAAAAGCCGCCCATGAAAGCATCTCCAGCGCCGGTGGGGTCAACGTACACGCGGGAGCTACAGGGAGGAATGTTATAAACCGTTTTCTCTACAGAAAGCACAGCTCCTTGAGAGCCCAAAGTGACGATGACTGTTTTAACTCCAAAGTCGTGTATGGCTTTTATAGCCGCGTTTATATCGGATTCCCCTGTGAGCGCGGTTATCTCCTCCAGAGAAGACTTGTAAATGTTGACCAAGCTGAACAGGCGCTTGTCAACTGAAGAGCTGGAGGTAACCTTTCCAGTTTTACCGAAGCGCCGCAGTAAACCTTGCGGGTCAAGGGATAAAACCTCCGCGCAACCCTTCAATTTTTTTACCACTTCATACGAGATTTCGCCCGCAATAGGCGCGATGTGAACAGCTTTTGCTTGCAGAGACTTTGGCAAGTTACTCAACTTGATGGGAGCTGCCTTGCTTTGTAGCTTAAGAGTTCTTTTTGACAAGTCTTTGCTGTATTTCAAGTCAAAACGTGTTGTCCCTTTCTTCTTGAGCTTAACGACGCCAGAAAGGTCTATGCCTTCTTCCCGAAGCCACCACAGGTAAGCCTGAGGGAAATCCCCGCCAACCTTGGAAATCACGGAGACCGTTCCATCTAAACGTTTTGTTACAAAAGAAACGTAGGTTACGGAACCACCCAAAACAACAAAGGGAGCAGAACGGCTCAGTAGACAAATAGTATCTATCGCGAAATGACCGACCACTGCGACATCAAAAGTTTGTTTTTCCATCCAGGCCCCTATGAAACACGTAATGGGATAACTGGTATATAGAACTATTTCACCGAAATGCGGGTATTTACAATTTAGAGCCAAAATTCAGAGTTTTTAAGAGCTTATTCAGTGTAATATTTATTCAAAATGACGGGATCGCTGCAACAGCAAATTTAAAATATATTCCATAGGAGCGATTGGAAAATGAGTAACCAATACAGTACTGCAATCACCCTGGTTATAGCAGTCGTTTTCATATTGGCAGGTGTATTTGTAGCACTTCTAACCGCAATCGGAACATTCGCAGATTTAGGTTTTGGGTTCCTTTCAGGATTCAACACATACATTTTCGGAATGGCAATAGCTCTTACATTAGTAATTATCGGTTGTCTGCTTTTGTTTTTCGGATTGCACAGTAATTAACTATAAAACTAACATGAAAAGCGCTTTCTCTAATTACAGTTTCTAGCCTTAAGGTTCAAATGTGCAGAAATAACTCAATCTAAAAACCACTTGATTTGTAACCTTATTACAGGATTACACCCTTTCTAACATTTTCACATCAGTATTTTTGGAAAATGCTAGCTGGCTCTTCCTCTTTTCTTCCCTTGAAACCGTGGTCTCGCCTTGCCCACGCGTTTTTTGAGTCAAAACTGAAGTTCAACTTGGAACGTCCTCGTCTATCTGAGGCGCGTTTCGAAAAGCATGTACCACAGTAAACAGGTTTGCCTTCTTTAGGTTTAAAAGGCACTATGGCGGTTTTGCCGCATTCATCACATGTAATTTCAAACGTTCTTTTTTGTGGCGTGTAAAATCACCTCTCCTTCTGTTGATTTAAAATTGAAAATAGAAATTTCCTTAACTCTACAATTAACTGTTTAGTTTTAATTGTAAATGCAAATCCCTTCTCAATTCGAGCTAAGAAGCTCGAACATCAGATTTAAAGGTTATGACCAAAAAAGGGAAAAATCACGCGCTTTTAATCAGCTTCAACGCAGTCCCTCTGAGCTCTTTACTATAGAATGATTTGGAACAATACTAAACAAGTTTTTCATCGTTGTTTATAGAAGGGTATATTAATTGTTATGAGAATATACATTGAGTTATTGGATAAACATTTTAGATTATTAGGCGATAACCGAGTTTTATTGATTTGTCGTCTATTTAATCACGAAAAAAGGAGGATTAAGAGTGAGTATTCAAGATGAAGCCGAATTATTCATGGCTATGCGGAACTACAGTTGTGAAGAGAGAGAAAAGTGTGATGAAGGAATAGACATCATCGCCTTGGATACGGCGTCAAAAGAAAAAGTTCTGTTACGAATAGTGGAAACAAAGTCGAAATCCGGTTTCATTGGGATAGACACTGTTAGAAAGATGCTGGAAGCTATAGAACTTGAAGATTACGATAAAGTTTATCTTTTCGGAAAAAGGTTCACAGATGCTGCAAAACAGGAATTAATACATAATGATATTCAAAGAATCTCGGAAGGATATATGCCAAAGTTTAAGCCAGAAAGGCTGTACCTCCGAATAAACCAATACGTTAATGATTTGTGCAAAGTGAAATGCGGAAAAATTCCTGAAAAGGAGTCTGATTGCAAAGGCGACTGCAGGATTAGAGTAATCAGCGATAACGCTTCTTTCCATTTTGAACAAGGATGGATAAACCTGATGAAGAAAGATCTAAAGCAACTCTTATCGCTGAATGGCACCAAGAAATCTGAATAGTTTTGTTTATCAGTGAGTCTAAAAGCCTTCAGTTTAAACTCTGCACTTATGCGAAAACAGATTTGCAATCAACAGGACTTTTTTTACTGTACCTGTTGCATATGACCGAGAGGAATTCCACGCAACGTGAACAGTAAATAGTTGTTGCTTCATGACTGGAGCAGAAGTATAGCTTTCGCCAAGTCGCCTTCGCATTCTTCCAAGGCTTTTCGGGCTTCATCCACACTTTTGCCTGTTTGGTCAGCTACTAACTGCACATCTGCCTCAGAAACAGAAATTCTAGAGACACTTGCAGCAGCGCGTTCAGGAGCTTTCTCCGTGACTTTTCCGCCTATAACCTGAAAGATTTTTTGCCCCTGCATTTCCAGAATTGCAACTTCAGGTTGTTCTATTGTTATATAATTGCTACCGGTTTTTATTATGACTTGTTCAACATCAGGAACAGAGTCCATGTTCATGCCCATGCGCTGCATCATGCGCCTTTGTTCTCGAGGATTCATGCGTCTATGCATAACAAATCGCTTCCATAGACTATTCTGCAGCAGGGATTCATATACTTAACTTTCTTTTTTGCATCCGCGTCTAACTTTGACGGCTACGCCAGTCTTGAAAGCCTTCATCTCTGAGGCAGAAAGCAAGGCTCGTCCAACCGCTAAAACGTGGTGGTCTTCATCGAGGATAATAACTTCGTCTTTAGCGCGGACTTCATCATCAACCTTGACAACGTGCACAGCAAACACATCGCGACCGTCAGCGATGAAGTCTGAAACGTCACTTTGGACCGTGACGAAGCATTTAGCTAAGTCATGGTTTTCAGCTACGAGTTGGGCAGCGATAATGCTTAGGGAAAACAAGCCATCGGTGGGACGAAGTGTTGCCAGTCTTTCGCCGTTCAGGTACAAGTAGCGTATTCTGCCAGTGGCTTTCGAGTAAGTTATGTCCACGTTTTCAGGAAACAGTTTAACGCCTACACCTTTTCCGAACTGGTAGTCCGCTATACTTCTAATGCGGCTCAACGCTTTTTCCACGTTTTTTCACCAGAATTCATCCAGTTTCAATTCGACAAGTATAAACATTACTTTATAATAAAGACAACTAGGTGACAAATCGTTGCGATGCGAAGTCTGCGGACGCAAAATCCACGGCGCTCCAATCAGAGCCTTAATTGAAGGCGCCAAGCTGACAGTGTGCATTGAATGTTCAAAACATGGAAGGATAATCCGGGAAGAAGAGGCTGCTCAGAGAAATCCGAAGAAAACTTCAGCACCTATGCCTTTTATTCAGAGAAAGAAGCCACCGCAAGCCAAAGTGGACATTACTAGAGAGATAGTAGAAGGTTATGATTCGAAGATTCGACAGGCACGAGAAAAGCTAGGTCTTTCCCATGAGGAACTTGGCAAGAAAATAAACGAGAAGGCCTCTGTTTTAAGCAAACTTGAGACTGGAAAGATGACGCCTAACAACCAGCTTGTTACGAAGCTTGAGCACGTTTTGAAAATCAAGTTGCTTGTTCCAATAAAGGAAGAAAAAGTCTCAATGGGTTTTCCTAAATCGCCAAATCGGGGAACAACTTTAGGCGACCTGATACAGCTGAACAAGAAAGGCGAGGAGGAAAACACGGAACGAAAGCAATCATAGTACAACGACGGCGAAGCGACGAACCGTCAAGTTTAGAAGAACTTAGAAAACTAGCGGAAGCCGCTGGATACACTGTTGTCGCACAAGTGGAGCAATTTAGAAAGGCG
>Ga0111168_120_pt1 | contig 12736 bp, 14 predicted proteins | sample DeeMarSeWOR28_12_FD_80261 | JGI IMG/M metagenome (GOLD analysis project Ga0111168, IMG submission 80261) | Crenarchaeota group-1 archaeon SG8-32-3 | reverse complement strand
ACCAAATTGCCAATATGACCGCCGTCAGGCTTTTCCACATTAAAAGCTTCTTAGGCGACAACGTGTACGTGACCAGAGGCGTTAACACTCCTCACCCACGGGCCGGAGACCTTGAAATCCTGTTATCGTATACAGGAGAAACCAAACCGGTCATCCTCTGGGCGGACGTGATGAAAAAGTTCAACGGTACCGTGCTGGGGATAACCGGCACAAAAGATTCAACCCTAGCAAAGAAAGCAGATCTGGAAATAGTCTTAGAGGAAGACGTGAAACCAGGGAAACCGCGGCGATTTTACACAAGAGCAGCTTACGTTTTAAGCCCCTTACCTGTCAAGTTAGCGGAAAGGCTGGGCCAAAGAGGACTGAAGCTACCCGAGTATATAATCAGCTGGTATCACTCCGTTACACAATAACCAAGCGAAAAACAGCGGGTTACACATGGACCCGATACAAGCATTAATACTAGGTTTCATCCAAGGCGTGACAGAATGGCTTCCCATTTCCAGCACAGGCCATCTCCGAATAACCGAGCAACTCCTAGGTTTCACGTTGCCTCTGCTATTTGACGTAACCTTGCATGTGGGAACGCTAACAGTTATACTCTTTTTTTTCAGAGAAGACATCAAAACCGTCCTCTTTGCGCTTGCAAAAGGAGCCTTCAAATCGGAAAACGGAAAACTGATCCCCCTAATCATCGTCGGATCCGTCCCTACAGCCCTAATAGGAGTAGGCTTCACTTTCACCAACACCATAGAAACCGTCTTCAACAGTTACTTGCCCATAGCAGGCGCTTTCATAACCTGTGGCGTTGTGCTTTACCTTTCAAAAACAGGTAGGGAACAAAACGAAAACATAACCTACCTCGCAGCCCTTGCAATAGGTACTGCTCAGGGAATAGCCTTGATCCCTGGAATATCGCGAAGCGGCTTAACAATAGCCACGGCACTTCTGCTTGGAGTTGAACGCAAGAAAGCCTTCAAGTTTTCTTTTCTGCTTTCTGTTCCCGCGGTAATCGGCGCTTTAGGGTCAACCCTGTACGTACAACATGAAACTCTAACGCTTTTAGGTGTTGGCTGGACAGAAATCCTCATTGGCATCTCAGCATCCATGGTGGTCAGCTATTTTGCGTTGAAACTGCTGTGGAGGGTTCTGGCAGGTGAGAAATTCTACTTATTCGCGTTCTACTGCTGGTTAATTGGCGCAATACTGTTAGCGCTAAGCTTATGCTAGTCTTAGCCAGAAAGGCTTACCAGACAGAAAATCTGTTAAAAATTCTGCAAACTCCTTGTTATGCCTGTAGACCTCTAATACTTCGGTGTTGACCAGAACTTCAAGTTTCTCCCTGAACGCCTTTGAAATTAACTCTGCAACCCCTATGTTTCTGCCGCCGTCTCTCAGGTTCGTCCTTAGAAACTCAACAACGTCAGTGAACTTACGTTGCAACTCCACCACCCATCTGCTATCCTCTAGGTAAGGTCCAGAAACCACGTCACCGTTACTTGCGTATTTAGACAAGAAGTTGGTACATTCTTTTTCACGTTTAAGAGGCGGTCCAAAATGCTTCTTAACTCCCGGCAAGATACGTTGCTCAAGCTCGAAGACAAATACGCTGAGTGTTTTCTCATTGCTCCACACCGCGTCCCTGAGGACTAAAAAGTCGTTAAGCTCAGCAAGTTTCCGCAAAGCCCGTCGCGTCTTGTACAATTGCCCCCATAAAACGTCGGGAACAGCCTCAATGTTTCCAAGTGTCAAGAATACAAGGTATGCGCCATAGTTCTCCAGCAATACATCCAAAGCTTCGGGGGTTAACGCGTTGATTTTGGGTGGGTAAAAGAAACGTACATCAGGTGTTTTTAAGAAAGCGCGAGCTGCCCCAACAAGCATGTCGAGTTTCTGTGGCTTGACCGCGGACGCAACGTTCCTAGCTTCATCCACGGGGTCGATTATTACCAATGGTTCTGGAAAGAGTCGGTGCAGCGCTTCTTTTTTGTCTGAATAGTAGCCTTCAATGTCTATGGCGTCTCGTTGTGTGTAAACTGCAAACGCGCGCACCGTTGCAATGAAGGATTTGTAGTGAATTATTAGGAGTTCGCAGAGGTAACCGCTGAAGCCACCTGTTTTTATTTCAGCACCGTACGCGTCTACGCCTTTCAAGAACTTTTTGAGCAGACGTACTTCGCCGCGTGATCTTTCTGGTAAGTGCTCTTTCACGTAGTCCGTGTGGAAAGGCGTTCTGTCAGTGGCGCTCAGCCATTCGCCGAGTTTCACGTCGTAGCAGGGCACAATGTTCAATCGGACATCGTCAATGAACGCTTCCAAATACGGGTGCTCCGCGAAACGTTCAACCCGTAGACTGGCGTCTTCGGTAGCTTTTCGCGCTATTTTCAAGCTAATTTCGCCTAGATCTTTGCGACGTATCTTGGTTGGTAAGCGCATGAAAACATCAATTTCCGGTTCTTCGTTTAGCCAAGTGTCTTTAGCGACTGAGCCTTCAACCCGCACCGTCGCGCTGACGGCTTCTTCTAGGCAGGCAAGGGTTACTTTCTGCTGTAGTGCCTCAGCTAAGGCCTTTATTTTAACTCTGTCCGCTTGGCTGGGTGTGATTTTCGCCAAGATTTCTTTGCTGATCGTGTTTATTTTCTCCATTGGTGATTTCCTTGTAGTTATTGTTGGGGGCAGAACTCTTTAAGATTTGAGTAAACTGGTCCTCTTGGTGTTAGTTCGCTTTTTTTGAGGCGCAGACACTTTGCGTTAACAGATCCGAATTCAAAGCTTGAGTTTTCACCAATGAACCTGGATAGTTGCTGTCTGTTTCTTCCTGAGCGTACGCGGGCAATTGTTAAGTGGGGGCTAAAGCCCTTTGAGTCGGGGGTGAAACCTAAATCGCGCAGCCGGGGTTCCAGATGGCTGAATACGCTTTTTAGCTGGTCTGCGCCCTCAGTTATTCCAGCCCAAACGATCCGTGGGTAGCTTGGGTTAGGGAATGCGCCTAAACCTTTGATTTGCACGTTGAATGGGAAAAAATGGACTTCCTTCATTTCTCTAAAGATTTTTTCAACCATTGCTGGCTTGATGTTTCCGAGAAATCGGACGGTGATGTGTATGTTCTGTGGCTTTACGAGTTTAACGTCCGCCCTCGTTTGAATCAGATATTTTTGCGCCGTCGCGAGCCTGTTCAAAACCGTATCGTTTTCAATGTCAAAAGCTAAGAAGCTTCTTATTGAACTAGGCATTTCTTTTCCCTCGGGTATTTTTTCACATTTACCTCTCATAAATGCTTTTATAAATATAGCTAACTAACGAATTAATACAGTTAGTGTCCTAATACAAAGCATTTCATCACCCTCTTGTTAGTCGAATGAATTATTCGAATAAAATTATCTTAATATCTTGGTGCAAATCCAAATGAGCGGGCGGGATTTGAACCCAAGAACAAGTGGAGATGGCACCCGCATACACCCATTTTGTGATTATTCCATGCAAATTCACCCATTACAGAAAAAGAATTATTTGTCACTTCTTATGAAATCTATTGAATGTTCCTGTTAGGTGAAGAATATGGGAAAAGTAAGAGTGTTTAGATGCAAAGTATGTAGAGACCCTTACATTGGCGAAGAACCTCCATCAAGATGCCCTTTTTGTGGTGCACTTGGAAGCTATTTTGTTCCAGCTCAAGAATGGAATCCCTCTGAATACCTTTTTCAAATCAGTGATGTATCAAGAGCTAATCTAAAGGCAGCTTTAGAATTAGAATTGAATAACACAGCGTTTTATCTGTGCGCAATGAATGCTGCTAAGAGAAATGGTGACGAGTATGGCTATGCAAAGTTTAAGGCTCTAAAAAAAGTTGAGAACGAACATGCTGATGCAATACTGAAGTTTCTTGGAATTGAGAAACCGGAGCTAACTCCAGTTCCTTGTTCTAATGAATTTGAAAAAAATACTCAAGAGGGCTGGGATCGGGAAGACCGAGCTATTAAAGCTTATGCAAAATTTGCTATAGAAGCTTCTGAACTTCAATTGAGACAATTTTTCAAAGCTCTAGTAGAGATTGAAACGGATCATCTTCAGCTCCACTCTGAGAACATGCAAAAGAGACCTTGAATAGTTCTTTCTGAAAAGTGGGTCATATTACTATAATTCCCCTTTTTTCACTGGACTTTAAGATCTTATATAAGCTGATATATCATCCGTATAATCTACCTTTTTTTCTACATGAAATGACTCACTACTCGGGTGTTACTCCAGAGTATTGTGCAGTATAATTTGAATAATAATCTACTTGAATAGTATAGGAAGTAGCGGGAAAAAGATCAAAACCGAGCCCTGCCCCATCCCATATAAGAATCATTGCTTCGCCCGCATCTATGGTTCCAGTTGCTTCTATAGAAGCATCTGAGTACCAAGTCTCTCCAGAAGTCTCCTTAAGACTTATTGCACCCACAGTCACTTTTACCCCTCCTGTATTTCTCACCGTCACGTTTACAGTATCAGCTACAGCATCCCATGTGACCCCTTCTATTTCAATGCTGATTCGCATTATTTCTACTTCTACCTCTAAATCTGCAATTTGCTGGTTCTTTTGGTTTATCTGGTTGTTTAGACTCTGAACTTCTGATTGGAGACTTGAGATTCTGCTATTCAAAGTTTGAATCTCTTCCTGCAGGCTTGTTATTTGACTACTATAAGCTGTTGCCTGTTCTTGTAGTGTTTGGATTTCTGTTTGCAGGTTTGTGATTTGATTATTTTTGCTATCTATTTGATCTTCCAGATCTTGAACCTCTGTTTGCAGGCTTGCGATTTGCTGGTTCTTGTTGTCTAATTCTTCCTGTAAGCTTGGAGCTTGATCTTGTTGAAAGATATTACCAATAAAATATCCGCTGACTAATCCAATTATTAACATGATCAAAATAGCTGCAAAAATCTTAGTCTCCATTTATTTCAATCTCCCATTCAAATACAATCCCCGAAAAATTTCTGTCTTTTGGTACTTTGCACATATTCTATTGAGTAATGGCGCCATAAAAATTGGCTGAAGCTTATTGGCATGCGGGGTGGAATTTGAAACCCCTCAAGTCGGCTGGAGTTGGGTTTTCCTATTAATAAGAGTTGTTTAGTTATTTGCAACTTGAGCAGCACCCTTTAGCAAAATTCTGATTAAGGAAAAACGCTTTTTAGTTTTGAATGTTGCTATTGTAAGAATTAAAAAGGGTGTAAAATAACGGCTGATAAAATTGTTATTGGTTTAGCTGGTATGCCTGGTTCTGGCAAGTCTCTTGTGGTAGCTGCTGCTCGCCTAGAAGGTTATGGCGTCGTTGTTATGGGCGACGTGGTGAGAGAAGAAACAGAAAAACGCGGGTTGGAGATGAACCCGAAAAACATTGGGAGAGTCATGCTTGAGCTGCGGGAGAAAGGTGGCGCCAGCGTTGTAGCTGAAAAGTGCATTCCGAAAATAGAGCGGAAAAGAAGTAGGAAAGTGATTGTAGATGGAATCAGGAGCCTAAGTGAAGTTGACGCGTTCAAAAAGCATTTTCCCAAATTCAGCTTAATAGCGGTGCATTCTTCATCAGAAGCAAGGTTTAACCGCCTTAACCGCAGACGTCGAAGCGATGACCCAGACGGCTGGGAACTTTTCCATGAACGTGACATGCGCGAGCTCAGTGTAGGTTTGGGAAACGCCATAGCGATGGCTGAGCATATAATAGTTAACGAGAATAATAGGGACACTGCAAAGGCCAAAGCAAAAAGAGTCTTTTGGAGAATTGAACGAAAATGGAAGAGATAACAGTTACTGTTGAAACGGAAATTAACCCGACCGAGGATGAAGGCAAAGTGGAGAAAGCAGTGGCAAACATCTTCGGTAACACATCCGCAGAGATAGAAACGTCTTATAAGGGTGGCATACTATACGCTCAAGCTGAAGGGCAAGAAGCATTAATTAAATTTCGTAATCTGCTCAGTTTAGATCGCATTCGTGCTGCTGCCAGAAAAGTGTTTCTTGGAGGTAAAAGGGAAAACACTATTAGTTTTTGCGTTAACAAGCAAGTAGCGTTTGCCGGTCACATCTCTTTCTCAGAGGAGATGTCTGAATCTCCGCTGGGTCCGATAAAAGTTACTATTGCATGTGAAGACCCCCGGCGACTCATTGATTGGCTTACAGCAAGGACAACCTAATTTGGAGGAAAATGTTTGACAGAAAAAGCTGCGGTAAGTCAGCGGGGTGCAGTTTTACTAGGTGATTCAGTAGCTTGTGACGCGTTTGACGCCGACAGACCCCTGCGGGTAGTTACTCACGCCCATGCAGACCACCTGGTTGGTTTAAGGCAGAGTTTAAAGAACTGCGATAGGGTTCTGATGACCATGGCTACGAGAGATCTTGTCGAAGTCGTTAACGGTTCGCTGCCACTTGGTGATTACGTAGTGAAGCTTTTGGATTATGGTGAACCATTTGAATATGGTGACGAACGGGTGACGCTTGTTAAAGCGGATCACATTTTGGGTGCAGCTCAGGTTTTGGTGGAGAACTCGGAGGGCATGAGGGTTGCTTACACGGGTGACTTCAGGGTTGATGGCACGGAACCTTTGCTGGACTGTGACACCCTAGTGGTTGAGGCGACTTATGGTAGCCCGTGGTTTAGGCGCGCGTTTAAGGTGGATATTAAGGAGCTGCTGGTTTCCATGGTTGAGAAGAGGCTCAGGGATGGCGCGGTTTACGTTTTTGGTTATTATGGTAAGCTTCAGGAGGTTATGGAGATTCTCCGTCGTGCTGATGTTTGTGTGCCATTTGTTATGCCTGAGCGGGTGTTTCATGTTTCTAAGATTTGTAAGGCACATGGTATGCAGCTTGGTGAGTTTACACTTTCAACTGAGAAAGAGGGTAAGGAATTGTTGGATGAAAATTTGCCTTGTGTCGCGTTTTATCATATGAACACTCGGAAGAAAGTGGGTTTGGATAATTCGCGTATTTGTGTTAGTGGGTGGGAGTTTCGGTCGCCTTGTAGGCAGATCGGTAAGCGAGAAACATTAGTTGCGTTAAGTGATCATTCGGATTTTAATGGCTTACTAGAGTATGTGAAGCTCTGTAATCCTAAGCGGGTAATTACAGATAATTACCGGGTAAGTCATGGCGTGACTTTGGCTAAGGAGATCAAAAAGCGTTTGGGTATTTCTGCTGTTGCGATGCCATATTAGATGTTTTACTTCGTGTGTTTTCGCTCGCCTAAAAATTCCCAACCCAGCACTCTATCTATACTCCCCTATATAGTAACGTTTGTACTCCAATGGACAAAATTTGTTAAGATTTAAAAAGTCTAAAGTAAACCTTGTCTTAGCTCTGAATGAACTGGGGCTGGACCTTACCATGAATAAAACATCTCAGATTTCAGGTTTCTACAAGCTCAGCCCGAAGGAACGCTTGGCGCTTGTTAAAGAGTTTGCTGATTTATCCGATGAAGAATGCGCTTTGCTGCAAAACACTGGATCTTTGTCGCTGGAAGCGGCTGGTCGCATGATAGAAAACGTAGTAGGCGCGTTTCCCCTTCCACTGGGCATAGGTGTCAACTTCCTCATCAACAACCGCGATCACCTAATTCCCATGGCTATCGAAGAACCTTCTGTGGTGGCGGCTGCAAGTTACGCGGCGAAAATGGTCCGGGAAGGTGGAGGATTCCACACCAGCAGCACACCCCCAGTTATGGTAGGTCAGATACAAGTGGTTGACATAGCAAACCCAGAAGGGGCTAAACATCGTGTTTTAGCGGCAAAACAGGAAATCATAGCAAAAGCGAACGCTCAAGACCCAGTTTTGGCTTCGTTGGGGGGTGGAGCAAAAGACATCGACGTAAAAGTGATCAAAACAGCGGTCGGAGCTATGCTTATAGTGGAGTTACACGTAGACTGCAGAGACGCCATGGGCGCAAACGCTGTTAACACAATGGCTGAAGCCGTGGCACCACTGATAGAGCAAATCACGAGTGGTCGCGTTTACCTCAGGATAATAAGCAACCTGGCCACAAAACGCTTAGCCCGAGCATGGTGTACAGTGCCCAAAGAAGCCGTAGGCGGTTTAGAAGTCGTTGACGGCATCGTAAATGCTTCAGCCTTCGCAGCCGCAGACCCTTACCGCGCAGCTACACACAACAAAGGTGCCATGAACGGCATAACCGCTGTCATCCTCGCCACGGGAAACGACCACCGCGCCATAGAAGCAGGTGCCCACGCCTACGCCGCCATAAACGGCAAATACACCTCACTTTCCACATGGGAGAAAACCGAAAACGGTGACCTCAAAGGCATGATTGAGTTGCCCATGGCTGTGGGGCTAATTGGCGGCGCCGTGCGAACTCATCCTATAGCCAAAATCGCCATAAAAATCCTCGATGTAGAAACAGCCAACGAGTTCGGGGAAGTGCTGGCGGCTGTCGGGTTAGCCCAGAATCTGGGTGCACTACGTGCGTTAGCACATGAGGGTATTCAGCGTGGTCATATGTCGCTCCACGCGAGAAACATCGCGGTGGCAGCAGGTGCCACTGGAAAAATGATAAACACCGTAGCTGAAAGGATGGTAAAGGAACGGAAAATTCGCATGGATCGCGCGAAAGAGCTAATCAAGGAACTGGCTTCTTAGCTGAAATGCTCCTGATCTGTATTTCATCCTAGATTCTTCGGTACCCATTTAAATAGGAAACGCGGTTTTCCCATTCAGCAAGTATAAAACAGCCTATTTACCGCCTAATAGCCAACCAAAGCAGAAACCAGCAATTCATGTCTCTCAAAAAACAAAGGTTCTTCATTCGTATTCTCATGTGCTATAGTTCAGTAATACAGGTTATTTTCAAAAAGCTTAAACCTTATATTACCAAATTTATGACTGCGCAACTTGAATAGTGGTCGATTTGTCTCTACCCTATCATTATATGCAGCTTCCAAGAGAAGTAATCGTTGGGAAAGGAGCCTTAACGCGCGTTACCGAAGTCGCGAAGAGGTTAGGTCTAAGTGGATCAGCCTTGATAGTTGCAGGTCCAAAAAGCTGCGAGATTGCTGGAAAACAGGTTAGTGATCTCCTCCAGCAAAAAGGCTTGAACGTAGACACTCTTCTCGTTAAAACAGTAACCATCAAGGATATTCTAATGGTTGAAGAGAGAATAAAGGAGGGCAAACCAAAAGTCCTCATAGGTGTCGGCGGCGGAACTAAAATCGACGCTGCAAAACTAAGCGCGTCACGCCAAGGTATTCCGTTCATCAGCATACCCACCGCACTATCCCACGACGGCATAGCAAGCCCACTGGCTTCCGTCAAAGGACTCGATAAACCCTACTCTATTATGGCTCAAGCACCTTTGGCAATAATCGCTGACACAGATGTAATAGCGCACGCTCCATGGCGCTCAGTCATAAGCGGTTGTGGAGACGCAATTTCAAAATTCACAGCTGTTAAAGACTGGCGACTGGCAAAAGCAGAAAAGAACGAGTATTACGGCGAATACGCTGCTAGCCTTGCTCTAATGAGCGCAAAACTAGTAATAGAAAACGCCGAGCTCATCCAACCTGGAAACGATGAGGGTCTACGAGTGCTTCTTGAGGCTTTAATAAGCTGCGGTGTTGCCATGAGCATCGCGGGAAGCAGCCGCCCATGTAGCGGCTCAGAGCACTTGTTTAGTCACGCATTGGATATGGTTAGCTGCCCTCACGCCATGCATGGAGAACAATGCGGTGTGGGTTCAGTTTTATCCGCTTACCTTCACAAAGCAAAATGGAAGCGCATCAGAGACAGCCTCAAGCAGATAGGCGCGCCGACAACGGCAGCTGAACTAGGAGTGAAAGACGAAAATTTAGTTAAAGCCCTAGAAATGGCGGCGACAATACGCCCCGAAAGGTACACGATTCTTCACAAGCTGAAATTGAACCGTCAAGCCTGCGAGAAAGCTGCAAAAATAACTGGAGTAATCAACTGAACCAGAGAAGAAGAGTTACATGCGCTGTGGCTGTAACAAGGCAATCTGGTTTCCCTCTGGATCCGCGGCTGAAGCAATCCATCCGACGTTGGGAACTTCCTGCTTCGGTGACGTCATTTTCCCGCCAAGAGCTTTGACTTTCTCTATTGACTCGTCTAAGTTTTCAACTGAAATGTAGTTCACAGGCTTCTGCTCTGGTCTTTCTTTTTTAACTATGCCACCGTTTACTCCTGGCCTGAGCGCCATCCCCTTTTCGTCGACGGGAACAGTCTGTATCATCCAGTACTCCATTGATCCAGGGTACTTTTCGATTTTCCATCCAAAGAGCTCAGAGTAAAACTTCCTCAGCTTCTCAAAGTCTGTGGCTGGAATTTCAAAGTGGATTATAGTGTGATCCATCCTACTCGTTCACCTCCGTTACCTCGGCTATTCTCTTACTAAAAGAAACAACCTTATAATGTTAAAGAAAAGCGGGATTTATTCTTAGTGGAAACAAAAAACGCCGATTTCTCTATGAAAAATGGAGAATGAAACTAAGCTTTTTTGCTTTTAGCCGGGCTTTTCGCTTTTGATTTCAGCTTTGGTTTTGCTTCCGCTTTTGCCTTAGGCTTTGCCTTTGTTTTTGCTTTTATTTTTTTCTTTGGTTCTTTTTTCTCTTCTGTTTTCTTCTCTTTTTCAGCTTCAGGTTTAGGCTCGCTACTAAAAGATTCAACAAATTTTATTTCCGTCAGTTCAGGCAGGAATCTTTGCACGTCCATGGCTATGCCTCTTTTTGCGATTTGAACTCCTTCAATATAGAAGGCTTCCTCAGGCATGTCTATTGTTAAGGTTTTCTTTTGGATGGTAAACTTGAATTTTTCAGTGTTCACAACTGGAATCCTGCGGTGGATGAGGGCAACGATTTTTTCCTCGTTGACGCTGAGTTTTTTATTTACTGTAACATCGTAGACAAGGGTTCTTCCCGCCAGTGGTGGATTAAAGTCTAGAAGCACGCGTCCAGCACCGATTGCGCGTATGGTCGCCATTTTTCCGTTATAGTCAACGCGCATTCCGATGGTAGGGTTGCGCACATCCTTTGCTAAAAGCTGTTTCAGTGGAACACGCTTGATTTTTTCAGGGTCTCTTGGACCGAAAGCTTTGTCAGGTGGAACCTCCACAGACTGCGCCTTGTTAAGCTTCATAGTCTCCAAACTTTCGTCTACTGCTTTTAGCATCCAGCCTTCGCCTATAACCACAAGTTTAGGCTCGTAAATTTCGCCCTCCTTGTAAACGCGCTCCTTCTTAGCGACTTCTTCTTGTGTGGTATCAAAAACCTCGTTAGTCTCCTTAACTTTAGCCGTGTAATCGATTAGTATGAAATCTCCTTTTTGCAGGGACATATCAAATCATCCTCGTCTTGACGGTTCAAAGTTAAGTTCCACACGCTAATAAAAACTTTCCCCAGCAAAGCTGTAACGCTCTCGGATACAAAAAGTGATTGCCTATCTGTCGAATAATTTTTACACAATGAAAACATAGCTTACTTGATATGGTGAAAGCATGTCTGAGAAAGAAACGCGATACATAAAGCTAACCCCAGAAGAGGAAACTGTCATAGTCCACAAGGGCACAGAAATGCCTTTCACTGGTAAGTACGACGCGTTTTGGGAGCGGGGCACATACGTGTGCAAACGGTGCCGTGCGCCGCTTTACCGTTCTGAAAGCAAGTTTAAGTCCGGCTGCGGCTGGCCGAGCTTTGACGACGAGATTCCTGATGCAGTCAAGCGTACTACAGATGCAGATGGGATTCGCACGGAAATCACTTGCGTCAAATGTGGAGCGCATTTAGGGCACGTTTTCGTCGGGGAAGGCTTCACAAAAAAGAGTGTTCGGCACTGCGTGAACTCGATTTCAATGGACTTCATTCCAGATAAAAAAGAAAAACCAGCTGACAAGTAGACTTTAATTCGGGTTAACTCTCTAACAAGAGGATGAACATGAATAATGGGAACTCAAACGCCAAAAAACTGATTGCACAGGCCGTAAACATGACAGGCTTAATTGAGTACCAAGCGGGTTCCGTGGTGAGCCGCACAATAATTGACAAGAAAGCAGGAACCGTAACGATGTTCGCTTTCGATGTAGACCAAGGCTTAAGCGAGCACACAGCACCCTACGACGCGATTGTTTACATACTCGACGGCAAAGCAGATATAGTCATATCAGGCAAGCCAGTTCGACTAAAGAAGGGCGAATTAACAATCATGCCCGCTAACGAACCACACGCTCTAACAGCTGTGACAAAGTTCAAAATGCTTCTAACAATGATCAGGTCGCAACTGTAGTTTCTCGCGCGACAAATAAACGCGAAAAACCATCACCGAACATTCTTTCTTCATCGAATGAAGACCGCACAAACCAAAATAGCTGCTTACAGTAATGTTTATCTCGTTCGAAAAGAAATGTTTATATCAGCTGTATATGCTTCTGATAGAAATCAGCTATTAGTACTCCGCAATTAACACATGGCGGCGGCTCAACCCCTACCGAAACGGCGATTTCGCCTTACAGGGATGACGGAGTTGGCCTCCAATTGCGGGGACACATATGTGGACCTGATGCTGTTAGGTCTGAATTGGGCTTTGACGTTAGAGTGGAATGTTTTCCCTCCAAATCCAGTTAGGCAAAATTGCGAAAAACGTACTACACGATAAACATTCTTGCATGGTCAGCACGGAGCCATTAACTCCGGTTGATCCTGCCGGACCCCACTGCTATCGGGATAGGACTAAGACATGCTAGTC
>Ga0111168_119_pt1 | contig 12837 bp, 11 predicted proteins | sample DeeMarSeWOR28_12_FD_80261 | JGI IMG/M metagenome (GOLD analysis project Ga0111168, IMG submission 80261) | Crenarchaeota group-1 archaeon SG8-32-3 | reverse complement strand
AAAAATAACCTAGAACAAATCGACGCAAACTACACAGAAACACTCGAATATAAAAAGAAGAACACGATATTCGTTTCCCACGCCGCCTTCGGCTACCTCGCCGACAGGTACGGGTTCCAGCAGCACGGCGTAATAGGCTTATCAGCCGACCAGCAACCCAGCGCCGCTGTAATCGCAAACATACATTACCTAATGGTGCAACACGAAACCTACGTCGTCTACGTCGACCCAGTCTACTCCGAAAAATACGCCCAAACCCTCAAAAACGAACTCGAAACCCAAACAGGACGCACTGTAAAAATTCTAAAACTATATCTGATCACGGGACCAGCCAACGGCGAAGGCTACCTTGAACAACAATTATTTAACCTACAAAACCTAAAAACAGGTTTAGAAGCATGAAACCGCAAAAATCATCAATAGCTGAACCAATTCTGGAACTTGAAAACGTTGACGTGGAAAGGTCAGGAGATCTCGTTATCCAAAACGCCAACTTCACGATCCACAGGGGAGACTACGTGGGTTTAGTAGGACCTAATGGAGGAGGAAAAACCACCCTCATCCTCGCACTTCTCAACTTCCTCCCACGCACAAACGGAACCATAAAACTCTTCGGCACAGACATAGACAAGTTTTCATCCTGGGAAAAAGTCGCCTACATATCCCAGAACGCCACAAGCTTCGACAATAAATTCCCCTTAACCGTAAGAGAACTGGTATCGCTCGGCAGAATAAAAAAAGGAAACGTCGCCAGAAGATTCACCCAGCGAGACTGGGAAGCCGTTGACGACAGCATAACTTTCATGGGCTTAGCTGAAGCCGCAGACAAGCGCATTGGGCAACTTTCTGGAGGACAAAAACAGCGGGTGTTCGTAGCCAAAGCGATAGCAAGAAACCCCGAAATCATCTTTTTAGATGAACCTATAGTCGGTGTTGATTCGACCACCCAAGAAAAGTTCTACAAGAAACTCAGCGACCTAAACACCAAAAGAAGAACCACCATACTACTAGTAACCCACGACTTAACATCCGTCTTCTGCAGAATGTCCAAAGTCCTGTGCGTTAACAAACATGTAGAAATAACTCAAATAACCGATAGTCTTGACCCAAACACACTCCTCAAAAGAGCCTACGGCGAACACTTCCACTTCGTATTCCACAAGCACGAATGCCATGGAGTATTCAACAATGATAGGCATTAGCATAATAGACCTGCTAGGATACAGGTTCTTTCAAAACGCGCTCATTGGCGGCGTCATAGCCGCAGCAACATGCGCAGCAGTCGGGTTATTCTTGATTTTGAAGAAGGAAGCCATGATAGGCGACGGAATCGCCCACACAGCATTCGGTGGAATCGCTCTAGGACTCCTACTGGAAATAAACCCGTTACTAACCGCGCTCGCAGTTTCAGTGTTATCAGTTTTTGGAATATCGTACATGAGACGAAAAAACGTAGCGCCTTCTGACTCTGCAATTGCGGTCATGTTAGCGTTGGGTTTCTCATTTGGATTAATCGTGATAAGCGTAGCCGGTGGTTTCAACGTCGAACTGTTCAGCTACCTTTTCGGCTCGATACTGACGATAGACCAGTTTGACTTGCTAGTTGTGTCTTTGCTCGGAGTTTTTGTTTTGCTATTCTTAGGATTTTTCCGCAGAGAACTCTTATCACTGGTTTTCGACGAAGAAGACTCACGTGTGATGGGCATACCAACCAATACGCTTTCACTGGCTTTCGACCTGCTAGTTGCCACGACAATCGTGCTCTCCATAAAAGTCATCGGAACAATCCTCGTTGTTGCCCTCCTCGTCCTACCCGGCCTCTCAGCACTTCAACTTAACCTCTCATTCAGAAAAACAATCATAGTCGCCGTGGGCTTAAGCATAATAAGCACTGTTTTAGGCATCCTCTTCTCAGCAACATTCGACGTAGCAACCAGCGGGCTAATAGTCTTCGTTGCTGTACTACTTTTCCTACTCACCCTAACATACAAAAAACTACAATAACGCCGGAAGCAGAAAAATAGAATGGAAAAAGCGTTGATTCAGTTGCCGTTTTCTACTTACTTTCAGCCTTTTTCTCTTTAGTATCTTGGAAAAGGTTTCTCACAGCAATTATTCTGGATTTCTGTGCGAGTTGTTGTGCGGTGACGAAAGTCAAGGCTTCTTCGGGGCACCATTTGACGCATTGTGGACCATCTTCTTGGTCTTTGCAGCTGTTGCAGGTGAACGCCACTTTCTTGTCCGGATGCATCATCATGGCACCGAACTGGCACGCACTTATGCACCATGCGCAACCGTCGCAAGCATCCTCGTCAACCACGATTATTCCGGTGTCTTCTTCTTGACGCAAAGCGTCACGTGGACAAGCAGCCACACATGCCGGGTCTTCGCAATGTCGGCAGGTTACCGCTATATTGTTAAGTGGCCCCAATCGTAGCGCGCGTATTCTTGACTTGGTGGGATTGAACGTGTTCTCGTTCGTCATCGAGCACGCGTACTCGCAGACTATGCAGCCTACGCATTTTTCAGGGTCTGCCGAAACGAATTTTCTGTCTTGAGGGCGCACCATTACGCTTTCCCTCCCTTCGCAGTGTTTTTCACAATGTAAGCGTAGTCGCCTAGACCAAGCTCGTTAAGTTTCTCAACCGTTGGAACACCTTCGATGGTCCATCCTCTTGCCGCGTAGTATTCATCCAAGCCTAGTTGATGCTCTTCGTCGCTGACTACCACACCTTTCGCTGGTCCCTCTTCGGGAACAGGAGCATTCTTTATCTTCCAAGGCAACGTATCATACTCTCTTGTGCCCTTGCCCTCGCGAATATTGAAAAGTCTTGCAAGATTTTCTATTCTTTCGCCATCTTTATCAAGCTCTTCAGGCGTCATCGGAATACCCGTTGCTAAAGTGTAATAGTTTGCTAAATCCTTCAAGCCGTCATAATATGTACCTCTTGAGAATTTGCAGACTATCAGTGAGTCGATAACGTTGTAAACGTGACCGTCAGGCACAATCATTTTACCTCTTCCTGGCTCAATTTTGAAACGGTTCACTTTACCTTTCACATCAGGCGAGTAAGCACCATTTCGGAGGTGGCAGGCACCGCGGAACGAGACACTGAAACCGAGCGCGGCGGTCTTCAAAGTTCTTAGGTCGTAGCCTGGCAGTTCTAAGCCTTTAATGTGGTTAGCGTATTTGTAAGCGTCACCGCCAATTATTTCAGCTGCTTTAGCAACACCTTCTGCAAGTGCATTGCCAAGCCAGCCTTCCCGTTTGCCAATTTTGTGGATAATATCTAATAGCGCTTCAGCGTTTCCAAAACGGAGATCTATACCATCTGTCTGCTCCTTTGTTATCACGCCATTCTCGTAACAATCCATAGCAAACGCGACAACCACGCCGATGGATATGCCGTCCATGCCATACTCGTTCGTGATGCGCATAGCCTCGATAATCGCGTCTAAACGGTCAATCCCACATAACGGACCCATAGACCACAAACACTCAAACTCCAAACGCGAAGTCGAACCCTTATAAGGACCCTCAGGCACCACTGCGATATGGTCACAACGCATACCACAAGTCGCGCAGCCAACAATCTTCTTCACATAATGTTCATTCAACCATTCACCACTAACTTTCTCAGCACCCTCAAACTGCGAGTTGGTAAAATTTCTCGTTGCCAACGCATTCAAAGAATTCAAAACCAACACGTTCTGAGGCGTTCCCAAAGTCTTATACTTCTTGGTGGCCGGACCCTTCATGCGTTCATAAATCATTTTGATGAATTCCTTGAAGCCATCAAAGTCTGCGACATTAACGTCGTGTGTCCCACGCACAGCGACTGCCTTGAGATTTTTTGAACCCAAGACTCCACCCATGCCAGCTCTTCCGATGGCGCGAAACTCGTCATTTATGATGGCTGCAAACCTGCATAGTCTCTCCCCTGCTTCGCCAATGGCTGAGACGCGGATGTAGAAGTCGCCAAGCTCGTCCCGAATCATATCGTCGGTTTCTTTAACAGTTTTATACTGCAGGTGTTCAGCGTTTCGGATTTCAACTTTATCGTCATCAATCCAGAGATAAGATAGTTTGGGTGCTTTACCTGTGATAATAACAGCGTCGTATCCTGCACGTTTCAGGTCTGGACCAAAGAAGCCATGAGATTCAGCATTGCCGACTCCGCCAGTAGCGGGAGATTTAGACACGACAGCGTAGCTGTTTCCGCCTGTTGGACCCAAGGTTCCGCTGAGTGGCCCGGTCAAGTAGATTATTGGGTTGTCTGGGTCAAATGCATCCACGCCCGGCTTGGAGTTATCCATGAGCAAACGGATGCCAAGCCCTATGCCCCCAATATAATCCTTGGCCATTTTTTCACTCAAAGGTTCAGTAGAAATTTTCCCACTTGTAAGATTAACACGCAAAATTTTACCTGCATAAGCAAACATTTAATTCTTCTCTCCCAAACGTGTTATTGGCTTATATAGCGTCAACAAAAAGTATATTAACTTAATGGATTTCCGCGTATAAAATTGATGAATAGACGCCCGATATGTTTTAGCGGTGAATTCGATACAAAAAAGCGGTTTTCAGGTGATATAGGATGTTGGACTGGGTTATTTCAGTTAAGAAATTATTATATAACGTCTTCAGCACTTGTAATGCTTGACGTGTTTGAGGTGATCACTGTTGAAAGTAACAGTAGACTATTTGGGCAGTGTTAAACAAGCTTTAGACTTGAAACAAGCAGAACAAGTCGAACTGAAAGACGACGCCTCAGTGTGCGACTTGCTTAACTTGCTCGCAGAAAAACACGGTGAACCCTTCAGAACATCAGTTTACGAGCCTAAAGATCCTGATTTAAAACCCTACTACATATTATCTGTAAACGGTTTACTGACTAACCAACTGAATGATATGGAAACCAAACTCAAAGACGGTGACCGCTTAATTTTCATGCCAGTCGTAAGCGGCGGATAAAAAGCGAAAGCATTAAACCTAGCACCCAGCAATTCTACTTAACGGCGAAAACTTTGAAGAGAATAAACACCTTAAAGCAAAAAGCATTCAAAGAAAACAAGTTCGATGGATACTTAGTTTTAAGTAACACTAACATAACTTACCTAACGGGTTTTTCCGGTGCAAACGCGTTACTAATTCCGAAAAATGGTGAAAGCGTAGTTTACGTTTACGGCGTCAACTATGAGCAGGCAAAGGCAGAGCTGGACGAGCTTACGGTGGAGTTGGTGGAGCGCGGCGAACAATTGATGGATAAAATAGTGAAGCAGGCTAAGGCGTTCAAAACTGAAAAGCTGGCGGTGGACGCTGTAAACATTGAAAACTGGCGCTTCCTCTCCAAGCGGTTAGGAGACGAAAAAATGCTTATGACTGACCACAGTTACATTCGGGAACTCCGCAAAGTTAAGGACGCCAGAGAAATCGAGCTGATGCGTAAGGCTGCGGATTTAACTAGCGAAGGCATGCGCGTTGCTTATGAAACTGTGGCGCCGGGCATAAGAGAGTATGAGGTGGCAGCTGAGATCGAGTACGCCATGCGGAAACACGGTTCTTATGGCACGGCTTTTGAAACGATTGTCGCGTCTGGTCTATGTTCAGCGTTTCCTCATGGAGGTTGCTCTGACAGGAAAATTCGTGAAGGCGATTTGGTGATTGTCGATGTCGGTGCCACATATAAGTCCTATCGTTCCGACATGACGCGAACGCTGGTGGCAGGTGAACCTTCGGAGAAACACAAGAAGATTTACCAGACCGTGAAAACTGCTCAGGATAAAGCGTTTGAGGCTGTGAAGCCGAACGCTAAAGCGAAGGATGTTGACTGCATTGCTAGGAAAATCATTGGGGATGCGGGTTACGGTGAGAATTTCGTGCATGGTCTTGGTCATGGCGTCGGGTTAGAAGTGCATGAACCACCTATCTTGAGTCCTGACAGCAAGGACACGCTTGAGGTGGGTAATGTGGTGACGGTTGAGCCTGGAATTTACCTTGTTGGTTATGGTGGCGTCCGCATCGAAGACACAGTTTCAGTGCAGAGAAACGGCGCTGAAAAGCTCACTATTGGGTCTTATGCTCTGGGAGAAGAATAGTATCAATGCTAAGTAAGCAATATTGAACAAATTTTTGTTAGACTTTTGAGCATCTTGTGTTTTGATAATTAGGTTTACTGGGGCTTTGGAACTGAAACTAAGTAGAAAAGAGAACCATGTAGCTGCTTCTGTTATGTTACATTGAACCTAGAGCCTATTCAGCCCGTGCAATCTCCTCAGCTGACCATTAGAAACAACACGCAAGTGGTGGGCCCGGGGCGATTTGAACACCCGACCGACAGGTTATGAGCCTGGCGCTCTAGCCTAGCTGAGCTACGGGCCCGTACACTTTTCCTTTACTAATGCTGTTTTCTACCAAATTTAAACGTTTTCCGCTGCTTCAGCAACTCAGGCATCGCTGCATGTTTGAGTCTTCACCCGCTCATAATGGTACAGGTATTCCTGAGCGTAGCCCGCGTATTCCCCGAAGTATTCTCTGCCGAAAACGTTAAGCTTAGTGTAGTCAGCGTTGGAGAGCCCCTTTCGCCGCGCAAGTTTCTGCGCCAGTTCACGCGGTAACTTTGTGGCATAGTGGTTCAAGATGACACGTTCGACCCACCGATCCACGGGGAACGCCTCAGTTTTTCCTAGAGAAAACAGTAGGACGCAGTCAGCCACTTTTAAACCCACACCAGCGAAGTTGCAGAGTTGCTTCTTGGCTCGCATATATGACACTTGTCGTAGGCTTTCAAGTTCGAAATCACTTTCGAAAATTCGCTTCGAAGTTTCCTGTACATATTTAGCGCGGTAACCTAAACCGCACTCCAACAGGTCCTTGGTGGAAGCGTTCGCCAGCTTTTCAGGGGTGGGAAAAGTGAATAACTCCATGTCGTCCAGAATGGTTTTCTCTCCGAATCTCCTCGAAAGATGCATTAGCATGTGCTTTATTGCGGGTATGTTCTTGTACGTTGCACAGATGTATGAGATGAGACACTCCCAAGGGTCTTGCCTGATGATGCGCAAACCCCATAACTCTTGAAGCGCTTTCCTGATGTGCTCGTCCCTGCCAACTGCACAGCTGATTTTCTGCAAATCGTCGTCTAGAGCAAAATAATTTTCGACGAACTTCATGTCTGCGTTCGCAAAATCCAGTTCCGCGTTGACTTGGCGCACTTTGATGGCTTTGCCACCGACAACACCATACCACCAGTCGCGTTTTTTATCCCACCTGAACACTTGCCCGCAACAAAGCGTGACATCCAAATTTAGGGGAACACCGTCTAGATTCATGGGTTTTCCTCCGAGAACCTCTCCGCCCTCGGAATCTCTGAAGGTAAACCTTTCTTTTTCCGAAGTTCCTTGATTTTTGTCGCTTCCAGTTTTTGAGGCACCTTTTCCCAATGGTCAAATACGGATTGCCAAAAAGCTCGACCAGAAGTTGCTGATCGCAGCTCCGCGGATAATCCAAAGGTTTCTGCGACCGGTATGTTGCTTATTAGAACGGTGGAGACCGCTTTCTGTTCAAATGCTGAGATTTTACCTCGTCTGCTGTTTACAATCCTTGAACAGATCCCAACCAATTCCGTTGGAGTAGAAATAACTGTCTTGTAGACTGGCTCAAGCAGCACAGGCTTAGTTGTTAGAAAAGAACCATAAATCGCTTTGCCTATACCACGCATAACCTCCGCTGGATTATACTGCTCGGTGTTCTCGCTAAGCTGAAGATCCACTAAATTGACTTGTAAGCCTCCTATCGGTTCCCCGCATAACGGACCAGCATTGCAAGCAAATGTGAAACCTGAAATCACAAAATCCAAAACCTTACGTAACTGATCGTTTTTTCCTGTAGAGCCCACCAGCACGTTTCTATGCCCATCAACCGCAAGCACACATTCCTCGCTTCGCATCTTGGACTCCTGATCCAATAACTTGATGGCTTTTTTGGTTAAGGGTTCTACTTGCAGCGTGAACTTGTTCTGTTGGTTGGGGCTCAGAGCCGTAGCGGTTACTCCTTTGCTAGTGGCTTTTTCTCTGTAAACGACTCTTGGGGAGGAAGCAGAGATTTCTATGCTGCCGCAGTTATTTTGCAACTGTTTCATAGCGATTTCGAGATGTAGCTCGCCCATTCCACTTAGGAGCTGTTCTCCTGTTTCCTTGTTCACCGAGGTGGCGAGGTTTGGATCTTCCTTTGTAAGCTGGTTGATGGCGGCGATAAGTTCCGGCAGATCCGTGGGGTTCTTAGGCTCAACTGCCACCGTAATCACTGGCTCCGAAACATATCGCACTTGCTCAAACGGGACCACACCGTTCTTGTGTTCCGAGGCAACCACTGTTTCACCAGCCTTTGCCTCGTCAAGCCCTGTTAAAGCAACTAAGTTGCCAGCAGAAACTTCGTCTACGGGCTCTTTGAAAGCACCCATGAAAACGGACACTTGTTGAATCTTGTTCTCTGTCTGGGCGTTAACGAGGTATACTTTATCTCCTTTTTTAACGGTTCCCGAAAACACGCGACCGGTGGCAACTAAACCTGTGTTTGGTGCTGCTTGAACATTTGTTACGCATACAAGCGCTGGTCCATGGTCGTCGCAGTTCACCATAGCATATCCCACTTCTGAGGTAATGTTGCCTTTCCAGAGTTTTTCCACACGGTACTTCTGGGCTTCACGAGGGTTCGGCGCATACTGCGTAACCATATCCAAAATAGCACTGCAAAGCGGGAGCAATTTCTGCAGTTTTTCGTGCTCAGCAGTTTTATACGCGTGTATGATGTCGCTGAACTTCACTTTTTTTTGCCGCGCAGTGTTTATGGTGAAGCCCCAATTGTGCAGAGCTGAACCAAACGCAACGTTGTCCCCTGCAGAATTCAGTTTCCACTTGTCCTTGAAAAGTGGTTCTCCGTGGATTTCGATTAGGTCGTTGAAACGGCTTATTATGCGGTTGAATTTTTTCTCAATTTGCTCCGAGTCTAAATGCAACTCAGTGATCAGGCGGTCAACTTTGTTTATAAATAGTAGTGGGCGCACTCTTTCTTCAAGCGCCTGCCGAACCACTAATTCCGTCTGAGCCATAATTTCTTCCACCGCGTCAACAAGCACTACTGCGCCGTCGATGGCGCGCAAGGCTCGGGTAACCTTGCCTGTGAAGTCCACGTGCCCAGGTGTGTCCACCAAATTAATTATTAACGCGCCGTCTGCGGTTTGGTAAAGTAGTGAAATGTTGGCAGTTTTAAGCGTGATACCTCGTTTCTGCTCTTCTTCAAGGTAGTCGAGAACTCTGGCGGAACCTGCAACTTGCGGCGACAGCAACCCAGTGCCAGCTAGCAAAGAATCAGTCAACGTTGTTTTCCCGTGGTCAATGTGAGCAAGGATTCCCAAGTTCCTTATAGACTCTTTTTTACCCATCAAACGTAAAATGGCGGCAGTGTGTTTGAACCTTGGCATTCATTTAACCTTTTAAAGACAGGTTTTACTGAATAAATAGCCCCTATTAAATTTATAACCCGCATGAATTGGCGAACATCAGTACAATTTAGCTCGTGCTAGAGTATATAGCACTACGGATTAAATAAAATCTTAAATTATCGTAACTTGCAAGTATTATTTGGGGAAAAATATGCGGAAAACTATCTATATTGTCCTGATGTTGTTGATTTTACTAACTTCAATTTTAGTTCAATCGGCTTTCGCTTATTATAACGCTGAATTTGATTTTTCAATAACGCCGCCAAGCGGATGGATAATTGAAGAACAAGAAGGAAAACTTGCTGTTCTTTTTACCGACCCTTCCTCTATCACGGGAGCTTTGATTGACGTAGGCATTGAACAAGTAACCGGTACTATTTCGCAATACATAGACGCTTCGAAATTAAGCCTTAAAACTACTTTCAGTAATTACGTTTTGGTTTCCGAGGATATTGGCACAATTGGGGGAAGGGATTGCTATCAAATAGTATCAACATACACAACAAATGGTGAAGAAATGAAAATGTCACAATTCATTTTCATTGAAAAAGAAAAGTCGTATGTAGTTACTTGTAGAAGCCTGTTACCCCACTATGTTGATTCGTCGTCAAATTTTGAAAATTGCGTATCCTCGTTTAGAATTGGTGATTCTACTTCAAATACTCCAGATACCACAGATACCACAGATATTACTGCCGCTGATTATGCGCTGATAATCGGGCTAATTGTTGCGGGTGTTATAATCGCCGTGGTTATTTTGCTGGTAATTATGTTTATAAAAAGGAAGGGGACTGAAAGCCCTATTATGACAGACCAAATGACTGATGAATAAATAACCAAGCTAAGCATTGGCGCAACACTCGACTCAAGGTTCTGTCTATTCTTTGGGACGAGAATCTATATACCATCTATTGCGAAAAATACGGAAAACAGATAGATTATTGATTAGCAACAGCATGTTTGAGATAAGTAAGCTTTTTTCCATTTTTGCGTGTAAAAATAGTGATTTAAATGAATCGAATCAATGCCTCAGGTGTCCTTCCGATTCCCAATTGCAATAGAATAACCAAAAAAGGTATAACCCATTACATCAAAAAGATTTGTTAAATTTATAATACGCCACCGGTTACTTTTTGATTCTGGAAAAGAAGAGGAAGAAGATTGAAAGCGCCGGTTAAAGTACTCACGGAAAAACTCAAAATTGAGCCGTACGCATCAGTTCTCTGCTATCCTAAAGCAAGCAAAACTGAAATAGAAAGTCGCCTTGAAGAACTGCGTGAACACGGCGTTACGGCAGTTGAGTTTGCTGGTGAAGCCAGCGTTTTTAATGTGCCTGTTTTGGGTAAGGGTTTCGTCGGCATCGTGGTAATAGCCTATTTAGGCGAGGAAAGGGCAGCATTGAAAATCCGCAGATTGGACGCTGACAGACTGGGACTTGAACATGAGGCGCAGATGCTTGCCAAAGCCAATTCCATGCAGATTGGACCGAGACTGATTGGCGTGAGCAGGAACTTTCTTCTAATGCAGCTTATTCAAGGTTGTTTGTTGCCGAGCTGGCTTGACTCGCACAAGGATAAGGGACAGGTGCATCATGTTTTGGGTGAAGTGTTGGAGCAGTGTTGGCGGCTGGACAGCATAAACTTGGACCATGGGGAACTCAGCAAGGCTCCTAAGCACATAATCATCAGTAAAAAACAAGAGCCCTTTCTTGTTGATTTTGAAACCGCTAGCGTCAACAGAAAACCTGCAAATGTTACTTCAATGTGCCAATTTCTCTTCACGAGTCATGGTGTGGTGGCAAAATCAGTGGCGAAAGTGTTCGGCGAAATAAACCGTGCAGAAATCGTTGACATGTTAAGACGTTATAAAAGTGAGAGGAAACGTGAAAATTTCGAGGATGTTTTGCAGGCGTGTCTGGGTTAGCTAACGTAGTTAATCGGTGAGTTAGTGACTTTCTGTTCTGGTTGTTGTATGTTTAGTTCTCTGGTTAGCTGGTAGAGGTTAAGCCAAGTTTCTATTTTGCTCTGTCGCTCAATTTTTTTCTCTTCATACAATAATGGGATTGTGTTCACAAATAACCAGCTGAATATTTTTTCTTTTTCCGCCAAATCCTTCTCCCGAACGTAGAGTCATGTTGTTTTTCCTTATTATCTCCTATGGTATAAAATACTAGATGAAGCTTCTATAACTTTGCAAGGGATTGTCTACTTACTCAGGCTAACACTTCAGGGAGTCTGCCTTGTTCACGTGCTTCATTTAGCTCAAGTGCTATGCGCCTTCCCATATACATGTTAGCGCCGTACCGCAAATAAGCGTAAGGAGAAGTTCCAATGCCAATATTGGTTCCAGCTACGATGCGCGCTGAAATCTCGAACGTATAAATCTTCAATTCATCCGTTATTACTGTCTCTAAACAGAAAGGCCCAATGATTCCAGGCGGAGCTAGTTCCCGTGCTTTCTTGTGAACGTTTTCGCCCATCCGAATAAGCTCAGGAAGCAGCGATTCACGGAGCACTATGGGAAAATTACCCACAATAGTGTAGGTCGGGTTCACGTCTATCTCAAGTTGTTCGCTTGCGGGAATCTTGCCAATGGCGTCCACGGCGGACTCGTAACGGCGATCCACGGTCAAAAACTCCACATCATCCTTGATTATACTGCTGAAGTAGCTTGGGTAAACGTTCACGCCCAACGCGTATTCCTGTAAATGAACTCTTTCCACATCTTCCTCTCGCAGCAAACCGCGTTCCACCATCTCCTTCGCCTTCTTACGGAAGGATGAGGGTGAGTTAGCCAGGAAGTAACCTCTACCGCCTTTTGCACCAGGCAACTTGGCTATGACGAGACGGTCGATTTCATCTGGCTTTTTGAAGGTTGCAGGCAAAAGGAGCCCCGCCTTGCGTAGCCAGTCTGCCTGTTCTTCGCGGTTGGCTTCCCAGTGGAGTAACTGTCGGTTTCCGAACATGGGCACGTGGAGGCTGCTGGTTAACTGTTCGGTGCTTAGATAGGCTGTGAATGAACCGTGGGGGACTAAAATGACGTTTAAGCTTCGCAGTTTCTCCTGAAGCGCTGGGTCCAGCAGTTCAGTGAAGTTATTAACTATGATTATCTTGTCTGCCAAAGGAAACTTCTTGTAGAGCATAGCGTTTTTTTCGGTGGCTATGCACACAGTGCGGAAACCTTCTTCTTTGGCGCCCTTGAAAATGTTCAGGGCGGAATGTGAGCCTAAAGTGCCTACGGCGAGCTTGTCTAAATCGTATTTTTCTAGCATTTCGGCCGAGTCTTTGCTCGTGATCACGTTACCACTTCCGCGAGTCGCCCCTCTTTCACGGCGCAT
>Ga0111168_118_pt1 | contig 13009 bp, 8 predicted proteins | sample DeeMarSeWOR28_12_FD_80261 | JGI IMG/M metagenome (GOLD analysis project Ga0111168, IMG submission 80261) | Crenarchaeota group-1 archaeon SG8-32-3 | reverse complement strand
ATCTTCTCTTGTTTCATTTCCTTCTTGAACATCGTTCATCCTTTGCTCAAGTTTTCTGGTCAGCTTTACCGACACAACCGCTGGGCAGTACTCGTTGAGTATATCAACAACTTCTAAACCGAGGTCCGTAACAATAATTCTTTCCCTGCGAACATACTTCCTATTGTTTAACGTTTGGATGATTCCCGCACGAGTTGCCTTGGTACCGATTTCTTCTTTCTCCATCCGCCTGAGGAGACTGCTGGGATTATACCGAGCCGGCGGAATTGTAAACTTGTCTTCCATGACCACACCTTTAACACCGATTTTCTGTCCTTCCTCCATCGGCCACAAAACTCTATCAGGAGACTTAAAGTAAGGAGTGTAGAAGCGAATCCACCTCGCCTCCAAGGTTTGTCTCCCACTCAGTTGGAACCTGTTTCCGTTAATGTTGAAGGTGACTTTCACGCTTTGCATGACGGCTGGTTCACCGAAAACTGCCATGAATCTTCGGATAACGAGGTCCCAAACGTTTCTTTCAGCACTATTGAGGCTTTTTTCAGGCAAGTTTCCAGTGGGATAAATCGCAGGATGTGCAACGTCTATCTTTTTTCCCTCAGTTGGCTTCAACACTGGCTTGGCGAGAAGCTCCCTTACCTCTTGTTTGTACTCAGGGATTCTCCCAAGCTTTTTCAATATTGCCGTATAACCGATTTCGGGCGGTAGTTTTTGACTACTGGTTCGAGGATACGAGATTAAAGCAGCCAAGTATAAGCGTTGAGCGATGTTCGAAGTGTGCATTGGCGTGTACCTGAAAAGCCTGTAGGCTTCACTCTGCAGAGAACCCAAATCAAAAGGTGAAGGCGGCTGTTGCTGGAACTTCTTTACAGATACTTTCTCTGTTTTGGCGTCTTTGCCTTGGCAACTGTCAATTACCGCTTCGGCTTCCTCCATAGTTTCAATGGGGTTCTTTTCATACTCCGCTTCAAAAACTCTGCGACCAACTTTGATTTTGGCTTTTATACTCCAGTAAGGAGTTGGCACAAAACACTTTATGCGTTTTTCCCGTGCTTCAAGAAACTTAAGCGTGGGTCCTTGCACACGTCCAGTGCTAAGTGTGACATATCTTCCGCTGCAGTTTTTCGCTGCTGTTGTCAAAGCGCGCGAAAGGTTTATTCCATACAGCCAATCCACTTCATGCCTTGTCAACCCAGCCTCTATAAGCGCGAAATCCAAGCTGGGCAGCGGTTCAGCATATGACTTTTCTAGCTCCTCTTTTGTAAGAGTCGAGTATTTCATCCGTAGAGCAGCGTTTTCTTCACCGCCGCAAGCGTACTTTAGAACGGAGTAGCCGATTATACTCCCTTCGATATCGTAGTCACATGCGTCAATAAATTTATCGGCGTTCTCTGCCAGTTTCGAAATAACTTTGATCCAAGTGCGAATCGGTGCGTCTCCCCGTTCAGCCAAATACCGTGGAACCCAGTGAAAATCAAAAACAGGGTATCTCCTTCCCATATTTTTCTTGTCTGCAACCGTGTACAAATGTCCCAAAGCTGGAACCACAACTATGAGCCCGCTCCTTTTCGCAATGTAAAAGGGAATGCCGTTCTTCACTTTCCTTTTGGCTTTTCCTTCAGCGTCCAAAGCCGAGGCTATCCTGCTAGCCGCATCAGGCTTCTCAGTTATTATCAACGTATAGCTTCTCAACAGCCGTGAACCACACCTCAGCATTGAAAAACTCTCCTCAAAAAGTTACCGCTTGCAAGGTCCTTTCGTTTCAAACTTGATTGCGTCTCAAAAATGGTTAACAATTATTAATCGCAGTGCAGTGTTCACAACGGTTGTCAAATAGCAATGCGGAGGGTGGAAAACTGCTCGAGGGGTTGGGTCTACTACCTAACGTATGTATCCTTATAGTCGCGTTGATTATCCTAACCAAAGCCAGCAACTTAGCAGTCGCTTATTCGATAAACGTGGCAAGCATAGCAGGAATGTGGAAAACAACATTAGGCTTTATCATAGTTGCCTTGTCAAAGTCTCTTCCAGAACTTTTTCGTCGCTATTTTTCACTATTAGACACAGAAAGCGTGGATGTTTCCATAGGAAACGTGTTAGGCTCTGACTTAGTCAACATTTGATAGATACTAGGCGTTGTTTCTTTCTATTATAACTGAAGCATCCTGAGAAAACGCGGTTTTCCTAGCCATTAACCTCGGTTGGACAAAGATCGCACAAACTGTCTGAGTAATTGTCCACATATTGCAATTATAGACAGAGTCGCTTGAAGTTGCTCCGTTTAACAGCAAATTTTAACTTCTGGTCGCGTATAGAGATTAGAGTTAAAAACGGACGGTTTCAGTTTGGACCCAGCTGTAATAGCTTTTCTTGTTGCGGGAATAATTATCATTCTTGGTTTCTTGGGAGAAGAGTTTTTCAATCGCACAAGCATCCCTGACTCTATCCTCCTGCTGTTGTTCGGAGTGCTATTGGGACCCATTTTCCAATTATTTGCTCAGGAAGAACTTCTCGCCATTACACCGTATTTTGCTGCTTTAGCCCTTATCATCATTCTCTTTGACGGAGGCTTAAATATGGACATACGTGAAGCCATGAGTAATAGCCCAAGAGCTTTGGTGTTGGCGATTACTGGGTTCACATTAAACGTGGTAGTAACAGCAGCTATATGCAAATACTTACTTGGTTGGCGTCTTCTGAACGGTTTGCTATTAGGAAGCATTGTTGGCGGAGGCAGTTCAATAATTGTGATAGCATTAATTAGAAAACTGAAAGTCACTGAAAAAATTGAAACCGTTCTCAGTCTCGAATCCATCTTGACTGATGTACTGTGTACAGTGGGTGCATATACGGCGATTAACATTTTACTCCAAGAAATTAGCACTGAAGGTGTCTCAAATGGTATAAACTTGTATGCCGCTTTAGGTTCTGTTGGTACAGCCTTTGGCGTAGGCATTCTCGTAGGCTTAGGTTTCGGCGTTGCTTGGCTCGTTATCCTAGAAAAAATAAAGGGAAAACCCAATGCGTACATGCTAACCTTGGCCATGCTGTTTCTGACTTTCGTGGTTGCTACAAACCTAGGTGGAAATGGCGCGCTTTCAGCTTTGTTTTTTGGTTTGATGATTGGAAACTCACGTCACATAGCAAGACTGATAAAATTCAGGACTACAATCTCAATTGACCACAACGTACGTCACTTTCATAGTCAAATAAGCTTTCTGATTCGTTCTTTTTTCTTTGTCTTCACAGGTCTCCTTTTCAGCTTTTCATCTTTTGCATCAGTCCTAATTGGTCTAGTCTTATCTGTGAGCTTTCTTGGAATCCGCTTCATCGTTATTAAGATGGCCACCGTTAAATCTGAGTTAAAAAACTACGAAACTTTAATGACAGTGATGTTTCCCCGTGGTTTAGCCGCAGCAGTATTAGCTTCAATACCTCTCACATCCGGTATACCCGGCTCTCAAGTTTTCCCAGAAATAGCTTTTATAGTAATCCTAACTACCATCATAGTCTGCACCATTGGAGTCGCCGTGCTTAAGAAACGACAATCTTGAGGTCCAAAAAGCACTGTTGCGAAAATGAGTGTTGACTTCAAATGGAAGTTAGTAACCAATAAATATCTCGCAGATGTTAGTTTTGTTGTTTCAGGAAGTGAAAATGTATTGCCGCAGCGTGTTATCTGTAGTGCATGCAGACATGTATTATATGAAGGACCAGACCTTAAGCCTCCTGATGAAATTCTCCAACAACATGATGGAAAATGCCCGAAATGCGGCAGGAAGTTGTCATTGCTCCCGATTGACGTCGAAGTGAAACCCGCAAAATAAGCTTCGGAAGTCAACATTAACTTTCTATTCTAATTTGGCAATAAACTCAGCTTGAATCACAATTTAATATTGTGAGAAAAATTCTATATCTAAGACCTTAAGTATTGTGGATAGTAAGTTCAGCAAAAATATTTTCAAGCAGACTATTGACTTGTTTTGGAAAGCAATAAATAAACGGCAACGGTGATATAAAGAATTATTAACCACAAAAACAAATAAAGGCTTCATCAATATGAAGAGATGGCTTAAGTTAGGAGAAGAGAACACTGTTGAAGGAACGACTCGTAAATGGTCTTAAAGCTTTTGGGAGATTACGCATCCAAACGAGCCATGCCTCAATAATCTGTTATTCAACTCTGCTTTTAATTTTATTCATTGCTTTCACAATTCGCGTTCTACCAATACGGTGGGAGATACCCACAGGTGATGTGCGCCTTAACGAATTTGATCCGTATTACCAGTTTAGTCTGACGAATAAAATGGTGCGGGACGGTTTGCTATCGCCTTATTTGGAGAACGGTGGGGAAGGCTGGATAAACTATCAGCAATGGTATCCAGATGGGCTAGATATGTCTAGATCGCTGCCAGCCTTACCGATGACCGCTGCTATACTCTACAGTATTATCTCTTGGTTAGGCGTTAACGTTGATTTAATGACGTTTTGCTCGATATTTCCGGTGATTTTCGGCACCCTATCTTGCTTGATAATATACTTTGTCGGCAAAGACATAGGCGGAAAAGCTATTGGTCTATTCGCGGCGCTCTTTCTAGCTTTGGCACCATCTTTCCTTCAAAGAACAGCGCTCGGCTTCTTCGACACAGAAGTTTTAGGAATTGTGGGGCTTTTAGCTTTTATTCTAATGTTTTTAAGGGCAATCGATGAAAACAGGTCCCTGCGTTCATCCTTGGTTTTTTCTGCAGGAGCTGGTGCAGCGTTAGCTTATTTCATTGGAGCCTGGGGCGCAGCCTACTTCTTGGTGGATCTCGCTATTCTTTTTGTTTTCGTGCTAATCTTGTTGAAGCGGTATAGCCAGCGTCTGTTGTTTTCGTACAGCTTAACTTTTGGTTTGGCGCTTTTTGTCGCCGCGAATATTCCTTACATTTCAATAGGCTATCTGACGTCAGGTGCCGTGATACCGGTTGCAGGCGTTTTTCTTTTGCTATGCCTTTTGGAAGTTTTGCGTCACAATATTTCCGCGAGAACCAAAGTTTTACTAGCAGGTGCAACGCTTGCTGCAGTAGTTGGTGGATTCATTGCTCTTTGGCAACTTGGTTACATGCAAAACATAGCAGGGAAGTTCATCACGGTACTGGATCCATTTGTTCGTTCAGCTAGCCCTCTAATCGAGTCAGTAGCTGAGCACAGAATATCCGCTTGGGGTAATATTTACTTCGAGCTCGGTTTAGGAATACTATTCTTCCTCGCAGGCTTATACTTCACACTGAGAAACCCCACCAATAGAAACGTGTTCCTGTTGATTTTCGGTGCAACATCACTTTATTTCGCGGCTTCTATGGTGCGTTTACTTGTTATATTCGCGCCAGCGTTTTGCCTCCTAGCAGCAACTGGGATTATCGGCATATTGAAGCCATTTTACACATTGTTAAGAGAGGCCCCGCAAATTGCCGTTAAATCAAAGCGTCGGATAGCACGAGTAAGCAAAGAATACAGCGGCGTTGTGCTTTTCTTGGTATTTATGCTTTTAGTTACAAACTTTGCTTTTGCTCCTCAAAACGGCGGCGTGCCACGGGTATATAGTCAAGCTTATTCGCCTCTTACAGTTAGTGCAGCCAGCCTCCCAATAGGGGGCGAGAACCTTCCTGAACCAGCGCAGGAATGGCTGGACATGTTGAGTTGGACCCGGAATAACCTTCAAACAACTACTGTTGTATGCGCTTGGTGGGATTACGGATATTGGCTAAGCATACTTGGCAACGTTACAACTTTAGCCGATAACGCTACGGTTAATAGTACGCAGATAGAGAATATCGGTTTCATTTTCATGGCATCCGAAGACAAAGCAATGACGATGTTAGAAAAATACGATGCTGAATACATACTTATCTTTACTACCCTTAGCCTAGCGCAATCTTCCGAAGGTACCTATTACATTGTTCAGCCCGTTGGTTTTGGTGATGAAGGAAAATGGTCGTGGATGGCGAGGATTTCAGGGCAAGCTCGCGACAGATTTGTTCAAGATGGTTTACTCAGCGCGGGAGAAGCGTGGACTGACGAAACAGATTTCGGTGAATATAGTAACACAACTGGCAGATTCGAATGGAATGATGCTGGTCGAGCTTCAACAGTATACAAGTTGCTGAGCTATGCGAAACAACGTTGGGCAGACGTGTCTGGAACTGAATACGGCGTTGTACCCGATGAGGCAGGAGTAGCGCCTACATACTTTAAGCAAGCATTCTTCGCTGGATTGGACTTGAAGCCAGCAGAGGCATCTGCAAAATACGGCGGTCTAATACCGATTGTAGCCCTTTACGAGATTGACTGGGCAAGCTACTACGCTGCCACAGATTAACATTAAGGAAGCGAAAGCTTGTTTCCAAAAGTTCCCGACCAACACAAGAGGGGCAAACCACTAGTTCCGAATGGAATAGGCGTTATCTACGTCCTCTTTACAACAGTCTACCTATTCTCGATTTACTTCTCTCGTATCACCCCAGCCTCGAACGGTGTTTCTACACCATTAACGTTGGCGGTGTGCATCTTGTTCGGAGGCTTCATGGGTTTGCTGGATGATTGGATAGATCTGAAGTGGCGTTACAAAGCTTTCATGCCCCTAATAGCCGCTCTGCCGCTCATGTACTTAGCAGTCGAAAATGGATTGCGGACGTCAATATCTCTACCGCTTATAGGTATGATAGAGTTCGGTGACGCATATTATTTCTTAGTGATCCCACTAATTGTGATGATAGTCACTAATACTGTGAACCAGTTAGGTGGCTTGAACGGCTTGGAATCACTCTGCCCTGCAATTATTTTGATGGGTTTAATGGTGCTTTCCCCGTCGCATCTAATCTTGATGCTTGGACCCTTGATTTTCTGGTTGATTCTTGCAGGTTTTAACCTTCAAGGCAAGATTTTCGTTGGCAATTCAGGTTCATTCGCCATAGGCATGAATATAGCCGCGTTCGCCATAATAACGGACCTGAAATTGCCTCTGCTGATTTCAATTCTTCCTTATGTTTTCAATTCTTCCCTGATACTATTGACAATATTCCTTGTTAAGAAGAGAGCAAGTGTTTCGTTTGACGGAAAAAAACTTTCGTCTGATCACAGGCGAAGCTTGGTTACGCTCATAACTTACCGCCGACCTTTAACTGAGCACCAGGTAGTTGTCATAATTTCGCTGCTTGTAGCAATTTTCACGCTGATAGCAGTGATCATCTCATTGCTTTGAATATATTCAGCGGTTGCAATAGATAAATTATATTCTTAGTTAGGTCAAAAACTAATAACTAATACCTACAACAAAATCGCACAGGACCGTTCAGAGGGCCTGTGGTGAAACATTTTTAAAACTATTTTACTCTTTCTGCTGTTACAGCGTCGAGCACTAATATTTTTTCTTCTCCAGTTTTCATCCATCTGAACATAAGTCTATATCTAGGACAGTAAATCACTGTGCGTTCGGTTACCTCAAAGACTTCTTCCACAATTTGGTACGTGTCTCTTGGACGCTTAGAAAGTCTTTCTTTGATGAAATTTATATCCGCGTTTTCAGCGAGCTCTTCTATCCCAAATTCTTTAATTGCTTTCTCAGGTTTCTTCTCTGGGGACACAAGAGGAATATTATCAGCCGAAGAATCTTGGCCGTTCTTGTCCAAAACTAAAAATGCTTTTATCTCGTTAACCAGTCGTTCTTCCCCTTGTAGCTTGACGATTCTTTTTGACTTGACAGTTTCAGGCACGTATTTATTAGGGCGCAGAATAACTTCCCTCACTCCTTCGGGTACTTTGAGCGTGTAAGTGGATTTGCGGAGGTAGTCGATGAAGTATCTCCCACTTATTACTATGTACGGTTCATAATACTTTTCCAGTGAAACAAACTGGATCTCTTCTATTTTAGGCTGAAACCAAGAAAAAGCAAATTTGGCGAAAAGTTGTTTCTTGAGTTTTTCGCAAGCAACCTCTATAAGATCTGGGTCGACACGTGCTTTATAAACGATAGTTTTTCTTTTAACAATTTTCTCTTTGGTTGACGGAGTTACGGCCGAGATTACGACTGGTTCAGCACTAACTGTTTCAGTCAAGGTTAATAGCCCCCAACATTTCTATCAGTTAATTGTAATAGCTCTTGTGAATCTGAAAAATGAATCCCTGTTAAGTTTTCTCTTTGGTAGCGAGCACTTGCATTTCGCTGGCATAGCTAGCAGATATTCTTCAACTGTGAAAGGAAAACGACAGAAGAAAGTAAAACAATAAAAGAAACAAAAGAATTTACTAAGACCTAAGGCGGGTAGGTGGACCTCCACCCGTTCCGCTGTTGAAACAAACCCCGGTGTAGGAGGTGTAAATTGAAATTCGATAGTCGAGATTTGGCTTTGACCGGCGTGTTAGCTGCGCTTTACGTCGTAATCAACATTGTGCAAACGGTTACGATTGGCAACCCCACAATTTATGGTCCAGTACAATTACGCGTCGCTGACTTCATGATTGCATTAGCAATCTTGTTCGGCTGGCCACTAGTAGGCGGTGTAACAATAGGATGCCTTCTAACTAATGCCTACTACTTCATCGGTGCTCCTGACGTAATTCTCGGACCGATAGCTAACCTGATTGCCGCGTCGCTTGTACTGCTTCTGAGAAAGCGTCGGTTGCTGGCGTGCATTGGAGGAGCTTTGCCTGTAGGCTTAATCGTAGGCGGTTACCTTTGGCTGTTACTTCCGCCACCGGATCTCTTCGCTGCTTTACCCGCCTGGGCAGGTATGATCGGCAGCTTAACCGTCAGCAGCTTAATCGCCGTGGCGGTCATAGGATATTTAGTGCTTTCGATATTGAGCCGACCGAACATCATAGAGCCGTTGAAGTCGCGCGGACTAAAAGTTGTTGACCAAGGATGACTATGTCAGAAACCTTTCCAGTTTGGTTAACCCGATGATTTCGTCGAAGCTTAAGCCTAAAGCGTCTAAAACCTGCTCGAAAGTAGACTGCAAATAAGCAACGTACCTGTCAACATCCACCTCATTTTTTGTTGCCAGCTCAACAGGCTTTACATGCGGTTCCCTGATTGTTTTGACGAAGCTAATCTGGTCGCCTGCTCTTATTTCGGCTCCGTTTTCTGCCAGGATCTTGGCGGCTTTGACGTGTTGCGGTGTGGTTTTCGTGTAACGATGAAGGTCGTCACCCAAGACTACGTGGAACGCGAGTTCGCTTATGTTTTCCCACTCTCTTCTTTTCAGCCTCAGGTAGCGGTCGCGGACAATGTTGGCTATGTCTTTCTTCGCTTTTTCGAATTCAGCGGGGTTTTTAACCTGTGCAAGCCGTTCCTTCATCTTGTTGAAGGCGTCTTTGATGAATATGGGAATATGTTTTTTCTTACCCGTTAACCCTTTGACGTCAACTGTTCCATCTTCCAACACGCCGAGGTAGTTCTTTTTGCGACTGCTGAAAACCGCGTACCTGTAAATCTTCTCCACTTCTATCCCCATTTTCAGTTCACGCTCGGTCCAACCGCTTATCTCTGCGATTTGCTCTTTGGAAGGGTTTTTCAGGAAAAGGCTGTCTGTGTCGCCGTAAAGCACCTGAATGCCCATTACCTCAGTGTGGTCGCGTATTTGGGTTATGGAGTGCCTGCCGATGGCAGCTGTAGCTTCAGCCACTGGCGGACAGTAAAGGTCAAAACTGGCGGCTCCGAACACGCCGTAGCTGGCGTTCAAAATAACTTTCAACGCACCTTGAGCAACGTTATACCAGCTTCTAAGCTCCTCTGGCAGATTTCCGTCTTTGGCTTTCAGCTTATACCATCGCACTCGTAAGTCCCTCAATGAGCCGATCAGAAGACTTTCGAGGGCGCGTTTTCGGGTGCACACCCAGTTTGGAGTGTCGGGTACCACATTTGTTCGACATTCTGGGTGCGGGCACAGTATGGATTGGTAGCCAAGGTTCCAAACTTTAATTATTGACGGGTACAAGCTTGGAAAGTCCATGACTGCCACGTTGAAGTGGACCCCGGGAACTGGTTCGACGACTATGGCACCTTTATATTTTTTGCCTTTTATTATGGCGGTTGTGGCAGTTTTTCCCTTTTTGGCGAGTATGTCTTCTGAGTTCGGAATAAGCATGTTTCTTTTTCTGTGTTCGCGGTGCATGAAGTTTCGTATCCACCGTGACACGCCTTGGCGGCTAACGTCCTCCATGGGCATGCTGCTAATTCGCGACAAAACAAGGATTAGCTTCATAGCTAACTCGTCTTCATAGCTGGTGAGCTTGTAGGTTATTTCTGAGTCTCTGAGGCAGTACTGGGCGAGTTCTATGTAGTTCAACTCTCCGAAGGTTTTTTCCAGTTGGATTTTTTCCACTCCGATGATGCCACTGCCAACTTCGGCGAGGGTTATGTCACGATAACGGTTTTTGAAGGCGTAAATTTTGATTGCTCTGTTGAAGAAAAACTTGTACAAGTCTATATGAATGCCATATTTCAGCAGGCAGACCCTTTTGCCCACGTCTATTGGGATTTCATTTTTTCTTATACCTAGGTTGAATGCGCGGTGGGTCAGGTAGCGCAGATCGAAGTCGTCACCGTTATACGTCAATATGAAGGGGTAATCCCACAGCACTTCAAAAACGGCGCGGAGCAAATCAGCTTCATTTTCAAAGTACTCCAGCTTAACGTCTGCTGGTAAACGTTCGTTTCCTTCTCGGACGCCTTCGCGTTTCAGAATCAGCACTCTTTTCTGGTTATCTGAACTGTACACTGATACGCAGATAACGGGATGTTCTGCTTTTCGTGGGTCTGGTATTCTCGTGGATTTAGGCGAGTAGACTTCTATGTCTATGGCTGCCCTGCGGAACTTGGGTGCAGGATACTCCAGTAGCCTTGCCCATTCCACAATGAATTGAATTTCCTCGGCAGTTTCATCCTTAAAAACGGATTTCAGTTGCGTGAGGTTTTCTTCGGTTTCTTCGAGAGTTATGGGAGTAAGATCACCGTTTTTCACTTCGTAAATCATTCCCGGCGAAAGTTTTCTGTCGAAAATGTATGATTGGTAATACTTGATTCTTGACTCCCACACTTTGATGTTTTCAGGCTTAATTGGAGTGTCTGAAACCAGTGGGAAGTCTTCGGGGATTATATCTCTTATGCTGCCTCGTGGGCGACCGCCTATGGCAAGTGGGTCATGAGCGACTATCTTTGTAATCTGCACTTTCCTGTCAAGCAAAGCGTCGAACCTTTCTTCACTTTTGAAGCAGGCGAACCCTTCATGGTGTATGAGCCGGTCAATTTTCTCCAAGTCGTACGGTGAAAGGTTAGTTAGGCAGTACGGCTTGTGATCCGTGTTGTCAGACCAGAAGTAGATTTCTTCGCTTTCTGGCTCATAAAGTTTGATTACCGCTTTTTTTGACCGTCCGTTGTAGGTTGCGGAAACAAAATATGACGGCGGCAGGTTTTCAGGTGCCATCGGCGAAAAAGCGACGCGTTTCTTGACTCTTTCCTTTTTTTCAGCGACGGGAATGACTTCGGTTGTTTGGCGCGTCGCCTCTTTCGTCTCCTCTATTTTCGAGGACTTCTTCTGCGCTGGAGAGTATTCTAGTAAACTTTTCTGTGCCATCCCGCTTCTCGCCCCTCGGTTACTTCTATAGATATCTCAGACTAAAATCTTTACTGACTGTTACAGCCGCGTTGTGCTTTGCAGTCGCCGCTGATGCTCTGCATGCATACCCATTCCCTTATAAACAGCTTGGATATAGTTCACTTCAACGCGCGGGATTTTTGTTGAACCGTTGCATTGTTTGGCTGTGTGAGACACTTGCTGAAAGACGCTTGGACTATTGCCATTGAAACCTTAAGCTGGATAGAACTTCAGAAACTGAGCGAACACTTAGCCTTGACTAAAACAGTTAAGCAACTGGACATAAACAACTCTAACGCTGTCAGATACGCTTATGGACTGGTTATTGAAACTGTCCGGCGTAAGAACCTGATAGACAAGTTAGTTAACAGCGTGATGGAACCTAGGAAAATCGACGAATTCAACATGGGTGTTCAAGCATTCCTGAGGCTTTACATTTACCAAACTCGAATTGCAAAGCACTGGACTGAAATTAACTTGAAAGAAGCGGAAAACATTGCCAAGCTGGGCAGGGCGATTCTAGGATGGAAAAATCTCAGGGAGGTTGAGCCGTTTCTGGGTTTTCTTCTCACGTGCCAGCTAGACTCGATTCTGAAAAAGTCAACCTCTGAGGAAATAATAGGTCTCCAAACATTCCATCCCACATGGTTCGTCAAGTACTGCATTAACCTTCTCGGGCGAAGCGAAGCCACCGCCTTCCTAGAAGCAAATGTGAATCCACCGCCCACCTATGTTAGGCTGAACACTCTTAAGGCGCCTGAAGAGCCAATTCTGGAAAAACTATCGGCGGAAGGCATTAGACTGGAAAAAATCGAAGCGCTGAAACATGTCTACAAGGTTGTGGACGCAAAACAGTCCTTAACTGACGCAGAGAGTTTCCGAGAAGGCTTATTCTACATTCAGGACAAGTCAAGTTGTTTCGCCGCAGAAACTGCCGACCCGAAACCTGAGATGGCGGTTTTAGATGTTTGCGCGGCTCCCGGCGCCAAAACCACGTACTTGGCACAGCTTATGCAGAACCGCGGCAGCATTTTCTCAGTGGATTATTCTGCGCGGAGGTTACAGGCTTGGAGACAAGAAGTGACGCGTATGGGCGTGAAAATAGCGTATCCTATTCTGGCAGATTCTTGTGTTTCGTTGCCCTTCGGGTTAGAAGCAGATGTAGTGGTTTTAGATCCACCGTGCACGAGCACGGGCGTCTTCGCCAAACAGCCTTCAGCCAAGTGGCGGCTTACCCCAAAGTCTATTAAGAAAATGGCTGAAGTTCAGTGGCGGATGATCAACAATTGCGCTGAGAAAGTGAAAGCTGGAGGCGCTCTAACCTACTCCACCTGCAGCATCACCGTTGAAGAAAACGAAATAATAATCGAACGGTT
>Ga0111168_116_pt1 | contig 13557 bp, 13 predicted proteins | sample DeeMarSeWOR28_12_FD_80261 | JGI IMG/M metagenome (GOLD analysis project Ga0111168, IMG submission 80261) | Crenarchaeota group-1 archaeon SG8-32-3 | reverse complement strand
TCAACCATAACTAGTTTTCCCATCTGCTTCGAGCCTAGTTTTCGTAACTGTTCTTTGCCCAACAAGTTCACAATTCTAACGGTCAGCTTATCAATTTTCGCAGCGTATTCAGCGTCTTCAATTCCGAGTTGAGCGTAAGCTGCGTTGCCTGCGTGCTGCAGAAAGTCGTCTGGTTTCTCCATCAATTTTTCCGCCAGTCTTTGATCAAATCCGAAGAGTTCCTCGAACTCAACGGTTATTGATTCTCCGCCAGTTATGGCCATCTGCAAGATTTTCTGACGGTATTTTTCTTTTTTGAAGAATTCAAGGAAGCGTTCTTGAGGGTCTACTGTTGCTAACTCTCGAGCCATTTTGTTTATCGTTCTCCTTCAAAGTTTAGTATCTGCGCTTTCCACTCGCTGATTACCTTACCGAGTTGAGCGTAAATGAATCTCTCCTCGAATGTAAGTTTTTTCTGTATCTGGCCAGTTTGAGTTGGACCTGAAGATAACGTAATTATCTTCTTTAGCCTAGAATTCACGATGTCCCATGCTGAATGCAGGGTTTTCTCGAATTCCCGCGCTTTTTCTGGGTGTTTTGCTATTTCAGCTTTCATGTCTGCGAGGTAACGGCGGAGCTTAGGGTAAAAGTCTTCTGCGAGGTCGGATATTTGACCGGGTATTTGCACTCGTTCTTTCCATTGAATTTTATAAAGCGAAGTCGCTTTTAAGAGATCGTCTTCGCTAAAATGAACAATTCCCGCCCCCGCAAGTTCCTGTGCTATCCAGTAATACATTTCATAATCATTTCCTTCCTCAAAAGGACCAATCGATAACCCAGCAAGCTGGATTTCAGGATGATTTCTATCCGCGGTAACTCTTACAAGTAAATTTTCAAAACAAAAATCCAACTTTTCGATTCCCATTGGCATCAGTATTTTTCTCCCTTTCAGACTCTCCGTTTCACTTTATGCATTGAAAAAAGATATAAAAAGCGCCGTTTAAAGATTTAGAGCAAACAATTTGAGAAATTAGGGAACTCAAATGGACGAACTCAAGGCCAAAGGCCTAATGTCGCTATTGCGTGGGCAACTCTCCCAACTCCAAGCATTAATGCGGCTGTTCTCATGTCGCTTTCTTCCTGCTTAGATAACTTTTGCACATCATAGAAAGCTTTAGTTATTTTGCTTTCCAGCTTTTCGTTAACTTGCTTCAGTGCCCAGTGCTCACGCGTTAAGTTTTGAACCCACTCAAAATAGCTAACCGTCACCCCGCCCGAGTTAGCTATTATATCCGGTATTAAGCAAGTTCCTTTCTCATAAAGCACCTTGTCCGCTTCTGGCGTTGTAGGGCCGTTTGCGCCTTCCGCTACTATTCTGGCGTTGATTTTGTCCGCGTTATCCTTGGTTATCTGGTTCTGTAAAGCCGCTGGAATAAGTATGTCACATTTTGTCTGCAGTAGTTCCTCGTTGGTTATATTAACACAGTTTTTGTGGTTTACTACTGAACCCTTTTTTTTCTTGTGAGCGTATACAGCGGAGGGCGTTATACCATCTGGGCAGCAAATGCCGCCTGACGAGTCGCTTACTGCGACCACTTTGCAACCCAAACTGTGCATTATGCTGGCGGCGTTGTATCCTACGTTACCGTAGCCTTGTACTGCCACTGTGGCGTTTTTCAATTTCAGCTTTAAGATTTTCGCCGCTTCCCTCACGCAGAAAGCCAAACCCAGCGACGTGGCGCATACTCTGCCTTCAGAACCACCTACCTCCACAGGTTTTCCAGTGACGCTTTCGGGAACGCTGTAGCCTTTAAGCTGGCTATATGTGTCCATAATCCACGCCATCGTTTGCTCGTTTGTGTAAACGTCTGGCGCCGGTATGTCCCTGTGAGGTCCAATATAATCAAAAATTAGGCTTACATACCTTCGTGTGAGCCGTTCCAGTTCACTATTTGACATTTCTTTTGGGTTGCAACATATTCCACCTTTTGCTCCGCCGTAGGGCAAGTCAGCTATAGCACATTTCCAAGTCATCCACATAGCAAGAGCCGTTACGTCGTCTATGGTTAGGTCGGGATGGTATCTGATGCCGCCTTTGAACGGTCCTTTCACGTCCCAGTGTTGCACGCGAACTCCGTCGAAGACACCCATTGTACAGTTGTCCATTTTTATCGTGACTGACACTATGAGGGAACGTTTGGGTTTTTTTAGTATCTCATGGATTCCCGGATCCAGTTCCAGTTTCTCCACGGCTAATTTCAATTGTTCCTGTGCCACAGTCAACGCGGTATGATGAGTCATAAGATATCCCTTTACAAGTTAGTTTTCTGCTATAAGCTATTAAGAATTGCTTTTTTCGCTTTCCTTCCGTGTGTCCCCAGCTTTTATATGGAGGATGAACAGCAGAGCGAATCCACGGCGGTGAACTAAATTTTAAGTTATGCGTTTCATCCAGAGTACACACCTGAAAAATCTGCAAACTCGTTATGAGATGCAAAAAGAGCGCTAAGTTTTGCTAATTCATTTGGTGTTCATAGTTGTACCATTTAATAATTTCTGTTATTGCTTTGTTCGAGTAGCCCGTCTCCTTTAGAATTACCCTTAAATCATCTAATGTTTCAATATCCACGCGGTACACCTACTAATACTAACTTTGAATCTGTATTTATCTTTTCATTCCGAAATCGGAATATGTCATAACCCCCACCTAAACACCCGCGGGATTACTCATGCAGATACTTCTATATTGCTCGCTGAAGGTTTGTTCATAAGAGAATGGTATATGAAACTTGAAGGAGTGGTCATATGATAGACCAGAAGCAAGTTATCGGGGCCTTAATGAATCCGGAAGTTTATGAAGAAGACCCAGGCAACGTTGAACTGGTCCAAACCCACCTATCTGCCGTCTTTCTAACTAGACGCTTCGCTTACAAGGTGAAGAAAGCGGTAAACTTCGGATTCTTGGACTTCACTACGCTTGAAAAGAGACGTTGCTTCTGCGAAGAAGAGTTGAAACTCAACAGGCGGCTTTGCGGTGACATGTACTTGGAGGTTGTTCCCATCAATAAAGCCAACGCCTTTAAGATAAAAGGCGGAGGGGAAACGGTGGAGTACGCAGTGAAAATGAAGCGGATGCCTCAAGAGAAGATCATGGTCAAGCTTCTCGAAGAAAACAAAGTTGACGACAAGATTATTGACAGAATAGCAAAAATCATCGCGGAATTCCATTCAAAAGCCGAAACTAATAGCAGAATAAGCGATTTCGGCTCCTTAGCGACAATAGAAACCAATTGGAAAGAAAATTTCGAACAAACTGAAGAGTTCATCGGCAAAACAATATCCGCCAAGAACTTCAAGCTAATTCGCGACAGAGTTGAAGACTTCATAAAGAAAAACACGACACTCTTCAATAAGAGAATGTCGGAAAAAAGAGTCAGAGACTGCCACGGTGACATCCATTCGGGTAACATATTCGTTACAAACGAAATCTACATTTTTGACGCCATAGAATTCAACGAGAGATTCAGGTACTCCGACATTGCAGCTGATGTTGCTTTTCTATCCATGGACCTAGACTTCAAAAAGCGAATTGACCTATCCAACTTTTTCGTAAAAAAGTACGTTGAATATTCTGGAGACCGAGAATTGATGAAACTTCTGCCTTTTTACAAGTGCTATCGAGCCTATGTCCGAGGCAAGGTCACCAGCTTCAAGCTTAATGACCCTAGAATAAGCATTGATGACAAGAATGCGGCAATAAACGAAGCGAATTCATATTTCAAGTTATCTTCCGCTTACGCGAAAAAATTTAGCTAACAAAATTGGTCAGCTACATAGTCAGGGATTTTCACGGTTCCCATTATAACCGGTTTTTGGTGGCAATCGCTGCCTCCAGTCATTACTAATCCGTGTTCTTTCGCAAACTTGATGTAATGATTTGTTGTTAGGGTATCGTTTCTGGAATGCCAGCATTCCACGCCATCAATATAGTTTAGCATTGACTCTTCGACTATCGTTGTCTGTTCAGACAAAGATTTGGTAAGCTTCACAAGCGAAGTTCCGTGTGGGTCGTTAGGATGAGCCAAAACTATTTTCCCGCCCGCATCCCTCACCAGCTTAGATGCTTCTTCAAGGTGAAACGGAAACTTGGGAACATTGCACCGCACAAGATACCTGTCAAAAGCCTCTTGCCTAGTTCGAACAATGCCCTTCTTCACCAGATAATCTGCTATGTGAGGGCGTCCAAGTGTTCCGTCAACGAAAGATTGAAGCTCCTCAAAATCACGTTTCTTTAACTGTTCAATTCTTTCCTTTTCAAACTCTATGTTAAGATTACGCATAATCATGGCAGCTCTTTCCTCTCTATACTCCGCCATTTCCCGAAGCTTGTCGACTAACATCTTGTTGTTGGCGTCAAACTGGTAACCCAAGAAGTCTAGTGACACCGGCTTACGCTGATAGTACTTGGGGTGCGAGAAAGTCACGTTCAATTCAACACCTGAAACATAATAGATCCCAGCTTTCTCAGCCAAATCCATAGCTGCTTCTTGACAACCAATTGAATCGTGGTCTGTAATCGACATGAACTCAATGTTTCTGAGCTTAGCTTCCCTGAAAATCTCTTCAACCGTGAAGGCCCCATCAGAGCTTTGAGAGTGAATGTGTAAGTCTATTATCATGGAACTGCCTGTTACCTTTTTTCCATCCCGACGATGTACCATTCCTCAGGGGAATCATGACATGTGTCAACCGTTAAATGCACTATTTTGAGCTTTGGGTAAAGCTTCTTTAAGTCATCCAAGTTAACTGGTTCAAACTTGCGCTTGTTGGCAAGATACGCTTCCAGCGTCAAAGCATTCGATTCATACTTCTCCTTGGTTCTCTTCTGAAGCCTCGCAAAAGACACTTCCTGAGGACAGTTAGTTTGAAGTATAACAAGAGTCAATGCGTGCTTAGCCGCAATCTCAGCCGCGCGTCTCCGCAGCTCCTGAGTAACAAAAGTAGCATCCAAAACGACGCCTTTACTTTGCCCAGCAAGGTAATCTGCACGGCGAAACATTTCATCATAAACTGACAACCGTTTGCTCATGTTTCCAGCAACTTTTGCGTCAAACACGTCTTCACCCTTAAGAACCTCCAATCGAAGTAGGTCACTTCTGAGAATTGGATAGCCCATGATTTTTGAGACCTCCGCGGAAGTCTCTGTTTTCCAAGTTGCAGGAAGCCCACAGGTAATCAACAAAATTTCGGATGCTAACTTGGTTTCAACAAACTCGTTGAAAGGCTCCCTCATTCTTACACCTCTAACCGTAAAGTTCAGGCAAAACACAATTAAACCTTTTTGGAAAGAAGAACAGCGGTCGCTCTTGATTCAGAAACGTGTTATTACAGGTTTAAAGTAAAGCTAAATAATCAGATAGGAATCTTTTCTAAAAGAAGGAAACATAAATGGAAGAATTCAAAGTTAGAGACAAGACAATAGGAGCGCAAGGCCACTTACAAATTGAGTGGGGGGCAACCCACATGCCCGTGTTGAACCAAATTAAAAACAGGTTCAAGAAGGAAAAGCCGTTGAAAGGCTTGATGCTGGGGGCATGTCTTCACGTAACTAAGGAAACCGCTGTCTTAGTAGAAACCTTAATGGCTGGAGGTGCCGAAGTTGCTTTGTGCGGTTCCAACCCGCTTTCTACACAGGATGAGGTAGCCGCCGCGCTGGTTGAAAAAGGTGTCCATGTTTTTGCGCAACGAGGACAGACAACCGAAGAATATTATTGGTGTCTTAACAAAGTGTTGGATTACAAGCCAGTTATAACCTTGGATGACGGAGCTGACCTCGTTGGCACACTGCACAGCAAAAGGACGGCAGATTTGCCGAATGTTAAGGGTGGAACAGAAGAAACAACCACAGGCGTGATTCGGCTACGAGCAATGGAAAAAGCGGGAAGCCTCAAGTATCCTATTGTAGCCGTGAACGATGCTTACACGAAGTACCTTTTCGACAACCGTTACGGAACGGGGCAAAGCACCATAGACGGAGTCATAAGAGCCACAAACACGCTTATCTCTGGCAAAACTTTCGTGGTTGGCGGATACGGCTGGTGCAGCAGAGGCATAGCCATGCGCGCGCAAGGGATGGGCGCAAACGTCATAGTCACCGAAGTGAAACCGCTAAGAGCGTTAGAAGCAGCAATGAACGGGTTTCGCGTCATGCCAATGGTTGAAGCAGCACCCATAGGTGACATATTTGTAACAGCCACAGGTGACATCAACGTCATAAGAAAAGAACACATACAGAAAATGAAAGACGGCGCCATAATCGCCAACAGCGGGCACTTCAACGTGGAAATAAGTATCAAAGATTTAGAAGCCCTGTCAATAGCGAAGAGAAAAATAAGACCTAACTTGGAAGAGTATACTCTGGAAGACGGCAGAAAACTTCACCTGTTAGCTGAAGGGAGGCTTGTAAATTTATCCGCGGCTGAAGGCCACCCTTCAGAAGTAATGGATATGTCTTTCGCAAACCAAGCATTATGTGCAGAGTATTTGGCTAAAACTACGAAGCTGCCGCCGAAAGTTTACACGGTTCCTACAGACATAGATGAAAACATTGCTGAACTTAAGCTTAAGAGCATGGGAATAGAAATCGACGACCTCACTGAGGAACAGAAGAAGTATTTAGCAGCATGGGAGATGGGAACTACATAACATAGAGTATATCGGCTAGTACGGTAAACTTTAAATGGATTAAGATAATAACATGGCTTATTAAATGGTGAAAGATATATGAGTAAAGATCAAGCAATAGGTGGAGCAATATTCATCGTATGTCTGCTTGTCGCTATAGGCTATATAATAACACTTTTCATGCCATCTTTATTTGTTGATGTACTTGGATATGTTGGACTAACGGTCACTGAAGAAACTGTTAAATTCTGGATAATTGCGCTACCGGTCTTCATAGCTTTCGTTGCAATAATGTTTATAGGCGCATGGATTGGTTGGACAATGGCTACGACACCACCGCCAAAACCCATTGAAGAGATCACGACTGAAGTAGAAGAAGCTGCAGAAGAAAAAGCCAGCTAGAAGCACTAATAGATATACAACCTAACACTTAAAATCTCCCAACTCTATAATTTTTTTAATTTTAGGAGACTTTTTGTTCTAAATAATTAATTATAGTTCGAGTGGTTTGAAATCGAAAAATATGCCTATATTAACTATTGCAGAGATAATAAACACGATTAAGAGCGGGTTTAGAGAAAATAAAGCGAATAACCATTCTTCACTTTCAGGTTGCACATCATATTCTTTAATTTCACGCGTCTCCACTAACTTGGAGAGTTAAGTTTCTGGTTTCGACCTCCGCTATGTAGACTCCCCCTTCCAAATAAACCCGCTTATGCTTCAAACCGCTCTTGTGCTCTAGTCATTTTAGAAAGGAAGTAATAATAGTCGTAACTACTTCAGCTTTCATTTTTCTTAATTGGAGAGTTACAAAAGTGACAGTTTCTGGAGTGGTTTCTTGTGAAGTAGTCGACAAATACATCGTCTACTAGCTACGCTCTAGAAAACTAATCAAAATGTTATAAATAGGTGTGTATAACGAAGAACCGACCCTACTGCTTCATTTTCTTGAGCATACAGGTAACTATATCCTTGCACATCATACACTCGTCCGGAATCTGCTCTTTTGAAGGTTTTTCACTTAGATAGCCAAGGTAGTGTGTACATTCAGATGGTGCCTCAGGAGTTTCAACCTTTTCTTCTGAAGGAGCCACTTCTCCAACTTCAGATTCAGTTTCGTCCAGTTCCAAAACTTCTGGTTCATAAGAGGCGATTCTGGGTTCATCATCCACGGTTATTTCGGTTAAACAGTACGGACACGCGTCGTAGGGTTCCCCATTGTCTTGCTGCAGATTTAAAGCTCTGAGAGGCTTATTGAAAATTTTGCCGCAAGAGACGTTCGGGCAAGTAAATGAGCTGTTTTTTTTCGTTTTATCTTCAATCTGGGATATGGATAACCCTCCTGTAGAAGTAAGTATTAATTACCCGTTTATAGTATTGATGAAGCTGAAATAAGTATCTAAACTACTCAATGTTGAATTGCTGTGAGGGAGAGGCGAGTTTTTGGAGGTCTTCGACGCCTTCAGCGTAACCTGAAGCTATCAGTATGTCACCTAGTTGAATCTTCATGCTAGGTTTGGGGCGTAAACTTTTTTCGCTGCGTTTTATAGCCAAAATCCACATGCCTGTTTCTTCGGGCACTCTCGCTTCTTTCAGAGTTTTATTAATGAGAGGAGACCCTTCGGTAACACAAGCTTGGGTAACGGTTTCTTCAGCTTCTCGTATGGCTAGCTTCAACACTGGATGAGGTTCAATGTCTCTAAGCACAACTTCAGCCATCTCAGCCGCAGCATCCGCAAGTTTTTCGGTTGCTACACCCAAGCGGATAAGCCCTAAAAAGCCAGAAGCCTCTGCTTTATTGAAACCACTTGTCAAAGCTAGAAGCTCAAAATCTGTGTGCATCTTATCCATGTACTCTTCAAGGCGTTCCACTTCTTCAGCTAAGTCCTTGCTATTCAACATTAGTGAGGAATAGGCCAAGTCAATCATAAGCTCAGAGGTGTTTTTGAGTTCAACGAACCGTGTTACGATTTCTTCGAATACTTCGCGTTTATGCTCCACCATTGTCAGTCCTCCAAGTGCTTGAGTCGCCCCTCAGCTAAATCCTTGAACTCTTTAATGCCCATGGGGGCTCCACGTGTTATCAGAATATCTCCGGGAAATACATGTGCAGTTTCTTCTGGATCCAGCATCCAATCTTTGTTTCGGCGGATGGCGATTATGTCAACACCCATTCTCGCAGCCAAATCAAGCTCATCAATTCGTTTGCCTGCTATAACGGAGTCTTCCTTGACCGTTGCCTTCATAAGCCGCTCTTCAACTTTTTCGAAAATCTCGCCGATTATGGGGTGTATACCGATATTGCGTGTTACTATGGCGGCGATGTCAGCGGCAGCGTCAGAGATCTTATCTGATGCGGAGGCTACGGTGGAAACACCAATCAAAGTCTCCGCGTCTTCAGCGTCTCTAGCCGCAATCATTATTTCCATATCTAAGAGATAGGCTAAAGTATCAATGCGACTTTCAAGTTCAATAACATCTTCTGCGAGTTCTTTGTCGTTAAACAAAGCGGCTGAGTAAGCCAAGTCAATCATAAGCTCAGAGAGGTTCTTCATTTCCACCAGAAGATCACTGACGGGGATAGGTTTGTACTCAATCTTTTCAAATTGTGGCATGCTCTTTAGAGGCGCTCCGCAGTTAGATATTGAGTATTTGATATTTTAATCATACTCTTTTTCACGGTCACATAATCAATACTAATGCTACAAATAAAGCAATCGAGGTTACACTGTCAGCTAAAGAACTTTCGACAGGTATAACGAAGTTATCGGGATCCAATCCTCTCTTGAAAGTTAAAATTGAAACCGCATAAGATAAAAAGACTATTGCAACAAAAGCGAGAACGTTGGCAAGTAAAACAATTGAAATAAGTCTGTAAAAAGAGGAAAAGGAAAACATATTGTGTATCGAAAGGGCCATAACGGCTAGTATGAAAAACATCATGAGGGAAGCAACCCAAGCACTGAAAATAGTCTTTGCGTGGTTCTTTATTGAAGAAAAAGAGGGAGTAAGTAGACCCAAAGCAAGTTTTGTCGTGGCAGTAGAGCCGATGACGGAACCTACGTTTCCTATCATGCCAATCAAAGCAGGGTAAACAGTGATTATTTCTGGGCGGCGACCTTCCACAAAACTATTTATTCCATGGAGAATGGTTCCAGTTATGTTAACCAGGAAAGCTACAATCAACATGGTAATTATAGACTCTTTAAAGGTCTTGATGAAATCAGCCTCATGAAGGTTGTTAGATAGAATATAGAAAACAAGAAACACTGGAATCAAACAAGCAAGACCAATAAACCACTGGCCCCAAACACCAATGAAAAATAAATTGAGAACTGCAACATAGCAGAGCGTAACAAAAATGTCGGCAACCGTTGACATCACGGGATATACAACAACATCCGGGTCTAACCCTTTTTCAAAGGAGATGAAGGAGACTTTTATAGTTACGAAGGAAAGTAAAAGGCCTAAAGCCATAGTCGTTATGATAACCGACAAAATAGAGAGGAAATCAGCCAAAGTTATTCCCCAAAACAGATTACCAAAAACCATAGATATAGCGCAAATTGTGAAACTGGTCACCAAAGTTAAAACTATCAAAACTTCAATCAACTTGTAAAAGCTCTTTGTGTTCCCGAAAAATTTGGGATAAATGGTACCAAGGTGCAACCCAGTGCTTAGGCGACCGCTTAATAAACCACTACCAACCCCTTTTGCGCTGATAATTGCAGGATAAAGCGCTAGAACCCATGATGGTTTTAAGCTGAAAATACCAGATTGAGAAGCTACTATGAAACCTGCGAGTATCCCCGCCAAACCGAAAGAAAAAGCTAATGAGGCTTCCTTGAGCATTGCCGAGAAGCTTTTTGAAACGCCTGTATGTGACACCGGCTATTGCCACCTCCTAAATTTCGTCAGAGAAAGCAAAAAGAGAAAAACCAAAAATGAATGAAGAAAAGGTTTTGATAAGTGACTAAGTGGTCTAGGAGGTTTCCTTGATATTTTATTTTGAGCTATCGCTGGAAGGGCTTTGAATAGATGAGGGGAAGTGTAAGCTACTTTCATGTTTTTCCCTTCGCAGCTGTTGTTCGTTTTCAGCCATCCACAGGCACCTCTCTACCAGCACGTGTGCTTGCGGGCTGCCAAATACCACTTCAACTTGCACTCCTAACGTTTATTTGAGAAGTTGTATATCGCTTAAATAATTTTCTAAGATTCCAAATATATATCAGAACGTCACAAGCGTTTAAAATGCTCACGCTTGAAAATATTCAAGCAAGAAATTTGGGTTGTGAGCTATAATGTACTCGGCATGGATAAAACTTGACGATAGCTTGCCATGGATAGAACTTGAAGACGCATTCCAAAGCAAAGCTGAAGCACAAAAGGCAGTACAAGAAGTACTGAGCAAAGCCCAAATAAAAATTTCCAAGCTATCGAACAAGAAAAAAAGAGCTAAACAACACTAATAGCACGGTGCTAAAATAGGAGAATATAGCGCTTTTCCTAGTGAGGCACAATTTCTTAACTTGATTTCTTTGGCTTATAAACACACCATGGGTCTTCAGTCAAGTAGTCGCCTTTCAACTCTGCAGGCTTATGAAGGTCACCGCAGTAGTCTATGAAATCACTTGAAAGCCCATACGCGCGCGCACGGCAGCCCCCACATATAGTGCGGTGTTCGCATTTTCCGCATTTTCCTTTCAAAGTGTCAAAATCGCGCAGTGTTTTGAACATTTCAGAGTTATACCAAATTTCTTTGAATGTTTTTTCGCGTATATTGCCAAGTTTTATTGGAAGGTAAGGACAAGGAGTGATATCACCGTTGGGATAAACCCTGCAGTAGTATAGACCTGCGATGCAGCCTCGAATCCACCTGCTCATGTTCAATCTCATATCCTTTGCGATGCGCATGAACTGGGGCGCGCAGGAAGGTCTCACGTTAAGTTTGTGTCGAGCAGCCTTCCCGAAAGTTGTTCTAATCATCTCTTCGTATTTAGCGGGGGATAGATCCTCGATTTTCACGCCTCTTCCAGTAGGCACCAGAAAGAACAAGTGAAAGTTTTCCACGCCCAACTTTTCAGCCAGCGACATGATATCGTCGATTTGACCGTAGTTTTGCTGGGTTACCGTAGTGTTAACCTGCACAAGCACGCCATTTTCCCGCAATGCTTTGATGGCGTTAACAGCCTTCTCCCATGAACCTTTTACACCTCGGAACGCGTCATGCTGCTCTGGAACATGCGAGTCCAAGCTGATTGAAACTGTTTCTATGCCTGCTTCCTCAAGTTTCTTGGCGGTGGCTTCATCAATTAGACTTCCGTTGCTTCCTAAACCCATCTTCAACCCTTTCGAAGCGCCGTAGCGGACAAGCTCGTAAATATCTTTGCGCAAAAGAGGTTCGCCGCCGCTTAAAATGAGCAAGGGCTTACTGACTTCACATATCTGGTCTATAAGATTTTTTGCTTCTTCAGTGCTTAACTCATTTATAGGCGTCTTATCGGTAGCGTTTATGTAGCAGTGAGGGCATTTCAGGTTGCATTCCCGAGTTACGTTCCATGAGAGAACAAGTGGAACAAACTTTTCTGATTTAGATGCGGTGGGCGAATGGGCGAGTTTAAGGTAAAATTCGCATTTTCCGTCATTAGCCATCCGCTTGGGTTGCCAAAGTTCAAATGTGAAGGGCATAACAGTTTTCAACATAGCCTTAGCGTGAGCGAAGCAAAAATGAGTGCAGAAAAGAGACGCCACATCACCTGTCACGCCTAATTGCTTAGCTATATAGTCGTGGCTGGCGAAAATTGGGCAGTTTAAAAACTGCATGCGGCCATCAAGGTTCGCCATATTCATAGTGTAATTGATGAAGTGGTCGCTCAACATCACCGTCTGCAAGTTTTCCCTGCGCAACCCAACAGTAAGAGTCACCTCAAGCGCGATGCGAACAGTTTCTTCACCAAACTTTTCCTGAACCCGTTTCATTGCACCCCTAAGCCACGGCACACCAATTATTTTAGCGAGAGCCGCAGTAACTACAAAGCCTTTAACTGTCTCGTATTCCTGTCGCAAACGCATTTCAACAATGTTCTGCGCCCAATCCCTGAACAAGGCTTCAAGGTATTGAATTACTTCAGGATTTTTCGCGCTGAGCATGTTTTCCACGGTTTTGGTTTTTTCATTCAGCTTGTTGAACACATTTATTTTTTCGGGTGTACTTAAACTGGCCTTGGCGACGACCGCACGCATGTCAATGTTAATCGAAACCACGGGCTTCGTAAGCTCATCCACATCAGAAGCGAAATCACCGTAGAAGTGCTCTATCTCCTCAGCTACAGCAGGCATTTCTACACCCAATTCTTCTAACAGGAAACGAGTTTCCGTCTCCATTTTGGTGATCATAGCCATGTGATACAAAAGGGACCCCACCATTCCGGGTTCAGCGTTTTTGCCACTTGAAATGCCATGGAAAATCTCGCGTAACAAGCGTTTTGCTCCGCCAAAATCTTCGTTTGCTATTGCAAGTAAGGTTTGATTCAGTTTTTCTCGTCTTTTACGCAGGAGGAGAGCCCATTTGTGACAGTGTCTTTCATCAAATTTTGTTAAAGTGGTCACCATCCTTAGATGTATCAATATGGTTTAGTAAAAAAGGTAGTGGTTCAAAAGCGGTTTCAGAGAAAATGTGTGTGAGCAGATAAGCTATTAAGCGGGTTTGAGTAAGAAAATAGTCTACACAGTGAGGGGAGAATGTTTGATTTTCGCATTAATAGGCTTCATAATAATGTTTGGCGTGTTAATAGGCATTGGCATTAATCAACCCAGAGGAGTAAGCATGAAAACATGGTGCTATGGCTATCTCGCCATCGCCTTGATTTTTGACGGGGTGGTAGTGGTAGG
>Ga0111168_115_pt1 | contig 13905 bp, 11 predicted proteins | sample DeeMarSeWOR28_12_FD_80261 | JGI IMG/M metagenome (GOLD analysis project Ga0111168, IMG submission 80261) | Crenarchaeota group-1 archaeon SG8-32-3 | reverse complement strand
ACGTTGGGTCGCAAGATAAGAACGTCTATTGCCTAGATGCGCGAAGCGGTGGGCTCATCTGGAATTTCACAACCAATGGGAAAATGAAGTCTTCACCAGCGGTGGCTAATGGAAAGGTGTACATAGGGCCAGATGACGGTTATGTTTACTGCCTCAATGCTTACGACGGTAGCCTCATTTGGAAGAAGTCAGCTGGCGGCTTCATTCAAGCTCACTTTGCCTCTTTGGTGACATTGCGTTCCTCTCCCACAGTAGTTAATGACCGAGTTTACGTAGGTTCATTAGACACTAACTTGTACTGTCTGAACGCCAATAACGGCGACATCGCTTGGATATACAAGACCAAAGGATGCATAACATCTTCTCCAGCAGTTTTTGATGGCGCAGTTTATATAGCCTCTCAAGAACCCGATTTAGGCGCACTTTACAAACTGGATGCTGCTACTGGAAATCTTGTTTGGAAAAGAACTTTGCCTTATTACATACCTTTAGGGGGTGGCACTGACATGCATGCATCTCCATCTGTTGGGGATAGTATGGTTTTTGCAGCTTCCAACACAGAGGCGTATTATGGAATAAATGCTGCAACGGGTGACGTCGCATGGACGTATAGGGATGAAGCTGCAAAAGAATTCATTGTTTGCTCTCCAGTTTACAGTAATGGTAAAGTTTTTCTAATAGACAAGTTTTCCATCGTTTGTGTTGACAGCAAAAACGGTCAAACTCTTTGGTCTTCTTATCTAGGCGAAGAGCTCTATGTTTCACCTTCATATGCTGACGGCAAATTATACGTGGTAACTGACCAACGTTCAGTGTTTGTGTTAGACGCTGCAAACGGTGAGACACTTAATCGGTTTGTCACCAGCTCAAACAGCTGGTCTGCCCCATCCCTCTATGGGGGAAGGCTTTACGTTGGAAATAATGACTGGAACGTTTACTGTCTTGCTGATCCTACACTTTAAATCAGATTTTTCATAGGCGTATCAGTTTCTTGAAGTTCGCAGAAAGCCAAGGTAGTTTAATCCGCCAAAGAAGTTGATGCAACGCGTTTTGCATCATAATCTGACTATAGATAGTTCCTTTAAGTGATTGCCGCAAGATATATGAAGGTGAATATAAGTCATTATAGAAAATTTCACGTTCATTGTTGATTTTCTCAAAAGATAAACCGGCTTTTTCGAAGACTGGCGTCTGCATCTCGTAGTGGCTCCAATCTCGTGAGATTTTCCAACAAGTATCTTTTACCAAATCGCCAAGTTCTGTGCTCGGATAAGGCGTTGCTAAATACATGTAAACATCATCAGGTTCAGTTTTCTTGATGAAATCAAAAGTTTGTTTCAATGATTCTTTCGTCTCACCAGGATAGCCAACAATCAAGTAGATAATCACGGACAGCCCCGTTTCCTTTGCCCATTTTATGGCCATTTCATTTTGTTGAACTGTGGTTCCTTTCTTCATGGCGTTTAGCATTTTTTGGCTGCCTGACTCAACGCCGAAAGAAACAAGCTGACAATTAGCACTTCTCATTTTAGCTAACACTTCTCTGGAAACGCAATCAGCTCTTGTTTGGCAATCCCAGGGAACCTTTAACTTTCTTCTTTTTATTTCTGAACATATTTCAAGTACCCTTTCTTTCTCGTATGTGAATACTTCGTCGGTGAAGGTAATAAAATCGGCTTTGTATTCATCTCGTATCCACACAAGCTCATCGACCACGTTTTTTGGGCTTCTCGCTCTAACATGCTTCCCTGCAATTTGAGGTACTGAACAGAATGTGCATTGTGAGACACATCCTCTGCTGGTTACCATGGGAAGACCCAGCTTCCCGAAAATCTGATATTTCCTTAACGGAAAATAATGGTACGCTGGAAAAGGCAGTTCGTCAAGTTTTTCAATTAAAGGTCTATCTGGCGTGCGAACTAAGCTTGTCTCCTTCCTAAACGTTATGCCTTTAACCTTGTTAAGACTCTTCGAACCAGAGTTAGATACGCAATGTGCAAGGTCGGCTATTGTTTGCTCCCCCTCTCCTCTAACAATAATATCCACTTCTCCATGGTCCCTGATGATTTGTTCGTCCATAACTGTAACATGTGGTCCTCCGAAAACAATTAGTGCCTGTGAATACCTTTCTTTCATATCCCTAGCAATCTGAAGCGCAGATGTGAAGGTGGCGGCGACGGAGGTAATGCCAACTATGTCTGGTTCAAAAAGTCGGATCGCATGTTCAGCTTGCTTGTAGGTCATTTTTAAAGCCGGGCAGTCTACCACTGCCACATCATAACCATTTTTCTCAAGAACGGCTGCCATGTAAGCTAGACCTATAAGTGGATATTGGTAATCTACAAAAGCCAAAGGAGAAGGAGGTGGAGGATTAACCAAGGCTATTTTAACCCGTTTTGTCTCTCCCATAACATACGACCGGACCATTTTCATATACTAAAAAAAGCAAAATTAATTAATGTATCCCATATGTTTGCCAAATTAATACCTCTTGTTTTTAATGTTATTGAAAGATTGATTTGAAGTCAAATTCATGTTTGTTCCACTAGTCAGGGAAAGGTTCCCCGTAGCAAAACCGCGCAAAACATGTTTTTCTGTCCTTTTTGTTCATTTGTTTAAATATAAAAAGCGGGTCGAAAAGGCTTTTGGTCAACTGAACATTAGCTGCGTTAATAGTTCAAGCTGTTTCATCTCTCATTTCTTACTCGTTTGAAGCCTTCGTAGAGCTCTAATAGCTCCTTTATCTAATTTTAGAAGCTAAACTCTGTGCTTGTGTGGATATTTAACGAAGTTAAAAACCTAAAAATAGATATGCATTTAGGTTTGAAAATAATAGTAGAGAGAAGTTGATGCGTAATGGCTTTGGTGAAGATTCGAGAGGTTCTTGATGGCTGCCACGAAAACGAGAAGGTTGCCATTAGAGGTTGGGTTTACCGTAAACGCGAAGGAAAAACACTGATTTTCCTTTTAGTGAGAGACTCAACCGGTTTCATACAATGCACCGTAAAAAAAGGCAGTCCTGCTTGGAACGAAGCAGAACGCTTGACGATTGAGTCTTCCCTATCGCTCGAGGGTACAGTCAAATCTGACAAGCGCGCGCCAGGAGACTACGAAATCACAGTAGAATCGATACACGTTATCGGTTTAGCCGAGCTTTTTCCGATAACTAAAGACCAAAGCGAACAGTTTATCCGTGACGTACGCCACCTCTGGCTACGCAGCCGCCGCATGAACCTTATTATGAAGATTCGAGACGCCGTTTTGCAGTTTGCTCGTGACTTTTTCGAGAGCCAAGATTTCACAGAGGTTTCTCCACCCATGTTTATCTCTGCCGCTGTTGAGGGCGGCTCAACCCTTTTCGGCGTGAAGTATTTCGATCAAAACCTCTACTTAACGCAAAGCTCCCAGCTTTACCTTGAAATTCTAATCTACTCTTTAGAAAAAGTCTATTGCATTGCACCGTCGTTTCGCGCTGAAAAAAGCCGCACGATTCGACATTTAACGGAGTACTGGCACATAGAAGGCGAATGGCCCTTCGCTGAAATGAACGACCTTATGTGCTTCGAAGAGGAGCTTATGGCGCACATCTGCCAACAAACAGCTGAAAAATGCAAACTCGAACTTGAAGAGTTAGAGGTCGACGTGTCCAAACTATCTTCAGTTAAAACACCGTTTTCGCGTATAACCTATGCTGAGGCAGTTGAGCTTCTCCACAAGAAAGGCGCGAACCTGAAGTGGGGCAATGACTTAGGCTACGAGGACGAGAAGACCTTAGCGGAAGAATTTGGGAAGCCATTCTTCGTTTATGACTATCCAAATGAGATTAAAGCGTTCTACTGCAAAACTTACCGTGACCGCCCCGAAGTTGCCATGTCCGTGGACATGTTAGTTCCGAGAATAGGTGAAATATCCACAGGCGGCGCCAGAGAAGACGACAAGGGCGTTCTGATTAAAAGGATTGAAAACATGGGGTTGAAGGCTGAAGATTACGAGTGGTACTTGGACCTTCGCCGCTACGGTACTGTGCCACACATAGGTTTCGGTATGGGCGTGGAGAGGCTTCTGGCTTGGATGCTTGACTTGGAAAACATTATTGATGCTATTCCGTTTCCGAGAACCACCAGACGATTCTACCCATAGCTTTTATGAGTATCCCGTGAAGTATTCGCGTTTCAGCTGTGTCTTCGGCAAGCCCAGTTGCGCGACGAGCTTCTCCATTATCTCCACCATTCTTGGGGGTCCACAAGTGTAAAACTCGGTTTCCTCGTAGTCGGGTATCTCCTTTTTTATCATATTCGCATTGATTAGTCCCCTAGAGCCCTTCCAGGTACTATCTGCTTCATTTAGCGTGAACACGACTTTAAGGTTCTTGTTCTTCCGTTGCAGGGTTTCCAGCTCTTTTCTGAAGGCTATGTCGTTTTCTTTGCGGTTGCCGTAAAGCAACGTAGCCTTCGTTTCTAAGTGCATGTCGGTGCAGTACTGGCATATGCTTTTGAACGGGGTTATCCCGATGCCTCCTGCCAGTAAACCAATTTTCTGGTGTTCGCCCTCGAAAGTGAATTTTCCGTACGGCGCGTCTATTCTTGCCCAGTCCCCCTCCTTAAGCGCTTTCAAGCCAGTGGAAAAGTCGCTGTCTGACAGCTTTTTGGTGAATTCTATGTGATTCTTTTCTGTTGGGCTGCTGGAGAAGCTGAAGTGTTTTTTCAACTCTTTCCCTTCAGTCTTAAGTGTGACGAAAAAGAACTGTCCCGCCTTATAGTTAAGCTCGGCAGGTCTTGGGAACCTAAAGCTGGTCACGTTGTAAGTGCGTGGTATGATTTCTTTCACGTGCGTTTCAAACTTCATAAAAAATCTCTCTGTAACATTCAGTGTGTTACAGGCGCTCCCTATAAAAGCTTGCTATGGTTTAACGTGTTAGGTGACGCTGTTGGCATAATCTGATTTCGCTTAGGCGGATTAGTTTGTTCATGAAAACGTTCATGCGACACGAGCTTTTGAATAAGCCTCTAAAACGGTCTAACCGTAGAAACCCTAAATCGGAAAAATTCTATCGGTCAAGGCGTATTTTCCCTATAGAGGGAGGTAGGTCTCGTATTGTCTGTTTTCACAGTCAATAATATGTAGTAAACATTAGCACAAGACTAATTGGGACTTATTAGGAATAGCATCCATAAAAGTGGAGTTATAGGAAAATTTCGTAGTGAAGCGCCCAATCAACAACCTACACAATAAAATTGTATAATGCAACAACCAAATGCTCACCATAATTGTTTATATTAAAATGTGTAGATAATATAAGCCTCTAAAAACAGAGGTTGACATTAACTGAAAGCTTTAATCCTTGCAGGTGGATTCGGTACCAGACTTAGACCGTTAAGCTGCACAAGACCTAAAACTCTTTTTCCAATAGTAAATAAGCCTCTTCTTGAGTGGATTTACGAACGATTAGCCAAAAGCAACATTCAAGAAGTAATACTAGCGGTTAACGGGTTAACAGCGTTTTATATAAAAAAACAGAGAATCTCAAAACACGGATTAAGAATAAGATATTCCGTTGATCCGCCGAAAACGCCTCTTGGAACTGGTGGTCCCATAAAAAACGCTGAAAAACTTATTGGGCACTCAGAAACATTCTTTGTTTTAAACGGAGACATATTCGTAGAGCTGGATTACGCGAAAATTCTGGATACTCACAAGAAAAGCAAAGCATTGGCAACTATAGCCCTCTGCGAAGTTGAAGATCCAACAAGATACGGCGTTGCAGAATTAGCAGAGAAAGGCCGGATAACGCGGTTCATAGAGAAACCAGCCAAAGGCACAGCGCCATCTAACCTCATTAACGCTGGAATCTACGTGCTAAACCCCAAAATCTTTAGCTACATCCCAAAACGAAAACACGTTTCAATGGAACGCGAAATCTTCCCAAGATTAGTCGAAGAAGGAAAACTTTACGGATACCCCATAAATGGCTTGTGGATGGACATAGGCAAACCAGAAGAATACCTGCAAGCAAACAAAATCCTACTAGACATTCACTCTAAAACTCAAAAAACGATAAAGCGAAACAAAATCGAACTGAAGAACCCCGTGGAAATGGGTAAAGGCGTAAACTTAGGTTTACATTCGGTTATCGGTCCATATGCCATCTTGGGAAAAAACGTGATGGTTGGAAAAAACGTGCAGATAAAAGAGTCAGTAATCCTGTCAGATGCAAAAATTGATGATTCCACCTCAATTAACGGAGCAATAGTAGGTGAAGGTGTAAAAATCGGGAAAAACGTAAGAATCGGCAGAGGCTGCATAATAGGTGACAAGGCAGAAATCAAAGACAACGTCTCAATAGTAAAAGGAACTACTATCTGCCCAGCAAAAGAAGTCTCTGAAAACATATTAAAACCCACTAATATCTTCTAAAACAGGGAGATGAGAAAATAACCTCGAAAAAGCTCTTTGGAACAAATGGCATCCGTGGACTCTCTAATAAAGAATTAACCCCTGAAATAGCAATTAAGGTAGGCTCAGCGATCGGAACATTCTTCAAAAAGAAAGATTTGCTGGTAGGTCACGACGCAAGAACCAGCGGGTCAATGTTCGCAAAAGCCGTAATCGCGGGTTTAACATCCACTGGATGCAACGTATTCTTCGCGGGAATGGCTTCCACACCAGCACTTCAGTACGCAGTGAAGAACCGCTGCATGGATGGTGGAGTAATAATCACGGCGTCCCACAACCCACCAGAATATAACGGTATTAAGGTAATTTGGAAAGACGGTATAGAAATTTCGCACGAACAAGAAACTGAAATAGAAAAAATTTACTTCCAGAACAAACCCCTGCTTGCGGAATGGGACAAACTTGGGGCAAAACACGAATTAACCGTAGTAAATGAAGATTATATCGAAGCCGTAAAGAAACACGTGAACATTGCTAAAATAGCAGAAAAAAACTATCATGTCGTTGTAGATGCAGCGAACAGCGTAGGCAGCTTGGCAACACCGCAGCTTCTGCGAGAGTTAGGCTGCAAAGTAACAACTATAAACGCGAACATTGACGGAACTTTTCCGGGGAGAATGCCGGAACCACGTCCAGAAAACCTGCAGGAGACCTCTGCAATCGTGAAGGCTGTGGGTGCCGATTTAGGTGTGGCTTTCGACGGTGACGCTGACAGGTCAATATTCGTTGGCGAGAACGGGGAGATTTACTGGGGCGATAAAACTTTCGCGGTTGTTGAAAAGCAGTTTCTGATTGAAAATCCTAATTCAAAGATAGTTACGTCCATCAGTTCTTCAACGCTTATTAAGGACGTTGCTGAGGCTTACAAAGGCGAAATAGTATGGACAAAAGTGGGTAGCGTGACGGTTTCGCAGACTATGAAAGAAGTGAACGCCAAGTTGGGTGGAGAGGAAAACGGCGGCGTTTTCTATGGTCCTCATCAAGCGGTTCGTGATGGAGCCATGACAACTGCATTGATTCTGAATATTATGGCTGAGACGGGAAAGAAGCTTTCGGAGCTTATTGCTGAGCAACCACAATATTTCATTGAAAAAGGAAAGGTACAATGTTCAGAGGACAAAAAAGAAAAAGTGCATAAAAAACTGCTCGAGCAGGTGAAAGGCGAGAACGTAAGCACTGTTGATGGCGTGAAAATTTGGTTTGAAGACAAAAGCGCCATTCTTGTGAGACCCAGTGGAACAGAACCCGTTTACAGGCTATATGCGGAGGCAAAAACTCAAGAAAAAGCATTGACGCTAATCAAAGATTATAGTATAACTCTCACCCGAATCCTTGCAATTATTTAACTATCCAAAACGTTGGATTTGAGAATGGAGAATACTTGTTTATGCCCGCAATCCTACACTTGAAAACTGAAGAGATAGATACGAAAGAGAAACGCGGAAAATACACTGTGTGTGTTGTAGGATGCGAAGAAAAGGGTGTTCTTTACTCTACTGCTTTTGCTGAAGCAGGTTTCAGAGTCATTTGCACCGATTCAGATCAAACTCTCGTGAAATGCTTATCAAAAGGTAAACCCGTGTTCTCTGATCGAGAAATAGAATTCAAATTGAAGAGTTTTTTGAGGAGAGGGCGACTAAGCGTAACAAGCGAGATACAAAAACCGGTCTCCCAGAGTGACATAGTTGTTATGACACTTAGTGCGAAAATTGACGGTAAGAAACAGCCAGACAACTCAGAAGCTGAAAACACTTGCAAGCAAGTTGGAAAGGCACTTAACCGAGGTGCGTTGTTCATTTATGGAGGCACAGCGGGTTTAGGCTTCACCGAGGGCGTAGTCAAGGAAACTCTCGAAAACACGTCAGGACTCAGGATGGGGAAAGATTTTGGTTTGGTTTATGCTCCAATTCAGTTTTTCAGTCGGCAACCATCGGCTTCGATAATAAATCAAGAGTTAAAAGTTGCTGCTTTAGATGAAGCCAGCCTAGCTTCAGCCGTGAAGGTTCTGGGAGTGTTAACAGGTAAAGACGTGAAGCAAATTTCAGACGTTAAGACAGCTGAGGCATCTTGGCTTTTCACAATTGCTAAGCAAGATGCAAACTTGGCTTTAGCTAACGAGTTGGCGGTTTTCTGTGAAAATGCGGGTATAGACTATTTTGAAACATTGAGATTTATAGACATTAATGGCTCAAGTTTTTCGCCGACTGTTGAAACAGAAGTTAACAGAAACGAAACATATCTTTTGCTTGAAACTGCTGAGAATCTGAATGTAAAGCTGAGGCTTCCCATGTTAGCTAGGAAAATTAATGAAGACATGGTTAGACACGCGATTAATTTAACAAAGGATGCACTGCGAAGTTGCGGGAAGACATTAAGAAGAGCGCGAGTTGCTGTGTTTGGTACTGCAAAACCAAAAACGGCGACAACAATATTCGTTAAAATGCTGGAAAAAAGAGGTGCGAAGGCAACTCTCTATGATCCATCGCTTTCAAAAAATGAGTTCTCAGATATTGCCCGATTGTTAAAAAGAAGTATAAAAGAAACAGTAGAAGGCGCAGACTGCATTGTTATATTGAATGAACAAGACAAGTTTAAGCGGTTAAACCTTAAAAAGCTGAAAGCTGTAATGAAAATGCCGGCGGCAATTGTTGATTTAACAGGTATGTTTGAGCCTGAAAAAGTTGAACTTAAAGGCTTTAATTATCGTGGCTTAGGAAGAGGAGTTGGCAAGGAATGAAAAAACTTGGCACGGCAGTAATAGGAACAGGCTTCTGGGGAAAGAATCATGCCAGAGTTTATAGTGAACTGGAATCAACTGAGCTTGTGGCTGTTTGTGACGTTAATCGAGAGAGAGCAAAAGCAGTAGCGGGCCAGTTCGGCGTGAAAGCGTATACAAATAATTCCCGAATGCTGAAAAACGAAGATATTGAGGCAGTGAGCGTGTGTACTTGGTCAACAAAACTTGCCGAAGAAGCACTCAAAGCGTTAGAAGCGGGAAAACACGTTTTAGTTGAGAAACCCATGGCTACCCATACGAAACAAGCAGAAAAACTTTTGGAAGTCGCAGAAAACAACAACCTGCATCTAACAGTAGGCTTTCTTATGCGGTTTATTCCAGGGCTGCGTCATATTCGAGAAGCAGTTGAAAACAAGAAAATCGGAGAATTCGTGTGCGCTACGGCGAAAAGAGTTTCCCAGTGGCCTGAGAGAATAGGTGATGTGGGAGTGGTCAAAGATACGGCGATTCATGATATAGATGTTATGCGTTACATATCTAATGAGGATCCAATAGGTGTTTACGCGAAAACTGGAAGCATGAGGCATAGGAAGTTTGAGGACTATGCTCAAATAATGCTTATCTACGAAGACGGCAAAAGCGCGTTTATAGAATCTAACTGGTTAACACCCTACAAAACGCGAACTTTGACTGTTACTGGAAGCGAAGCAATAATGAGATTGGACTATATGACACAAGAGCTGTGGATTGAAGAACCAAAAGAAAACTTTCAGCCAAGATATCTATGGAAGGAGCCTTTAAAACTTGAACTACAGCATTTTGCAGATTGCGTATTGGAAAAGAAGAAATCGCTGATAACGGGAGTCGATGGATTAAAAGCCTTGCAAATCGCTGAAGCTGCATTGCGGTCTTCGGCAAAGAATCGAGTGATAAAACTGAGATAATTTTCCTTTATCGTTTCAGGCTGAAAGGTTTACCTTCAGAGACTATTTTTTCGGGTACCTTGGCTTTCCATTTCTTCAAAAACGGTAGGTCTTCGTTTTCTTTCCGTAGTTCATCAGGCAACATTTCTGGGATTTCGTCGCGTATTGGATACCATCGCAAACATTTTGGGCAGACAATTAAGCCTTCTACTACTTCGTCCTTTTCTTCAAAAACATGAAGTTCAAGCGGGTGATGTTTATCTATGGGGCAAGCGAGTATCTCCATCAACTTCCTTTTCATTCCACTTCACGCATACAGAGATTAATAGAAAGATTATTAAGATTTGCCAAAGCGATGATATGCGCGACAAGCTAATAAGGAAGATTTTTGCGTCTATTTTTGGAAATAAGTTCAATAATCAACATAGACGGAGAAAAAAAGCACGCTGTCTCCTACGTTCATGCTTCTCTTACGAGAAATCATGAAAATAAAAGGCAAAGCCAAAAAAATTAACGAAACGCTGCAATAGCTTCAAAACGCTCTTAACTGCTTTTCGCGTGAGTGAAATCATCTAAAGAAATCCCATTTCCTTCAATTTCAGCGCCAGACCGACGTCGCCTTTGAACTTAAGTTTTCCTGTGATAAAGGCTTTTTCGCCGCTCATTTCACCATTCATCAGGTCCACAAAATCTGCTTCTGCTATCTTCAGCTCTAATTTCGGTGAAGGATCCGTTCCCTCTCTGGCTTCCAGTTTCTGGTCTTTTATTGTAACTACCCACTCACCACCGTTAGGACCAGTGATGTTTATCTGAACTGTAACATCAATGCCCTCAGCTTTTTCTGGTTTAAACCTGTTGGGCAACACTTTTTCGAAAACCTCTTTAGGCGTTTTAGCTTCAGTCACTGCATTAATTCCCTTTCCGTTTTCTGCTATTCTACAGTTTTCTCTGTTTTGAACTTTTCCTTTAGCTCAGTCAAATCCAACACGTCTCTTCCTACCAGCGTCATAACTAAATATTGAATCTTGGCGGCTTCTTCTACCATTTCGTTCAGGGTGCAAGCCCCTTCTATGGTTGAGCCAACGGTTACGATGCCATGGTTTTCTAGGATTAACGCGTCATAGTCCGTGATCTTTTTTTGAACTGCCTCCGCAAGTGCTTTAGAACCAGGCGGCTCAAAAGGAACAACGGGAACCCCATTAGGCAGAAGCATAAACATCTCAACTTGCAACGGCAAAATTTCCATTTTGGCAATTCCAAACGCCGTTGCTGTAGGTGCATGCGTGTGCACAACCGCTTGCACCTCCCTCCGCGCCTTATAAATCGCCGCGTGTATAGGTGTCTCCAAAGAAACGTTCAATCCTCCTCTGACTTTATTCCCTTGCAGGTCTGCAAGAACCAGTTCTTCAGGCTGTAAGAATTTCATCGGTGCTCCAGAAGGTTTTACTAAAAACATATCTGTGCCGGGGATTTTCGCGCTGATGTTCCCGCTGTTTCCTCTCACCAACCCCTTTTCATGCAGTTCTCTGCCGGCTTTCACTAGTTGTTCGCTTATATCTTTGATGGTGCCTGGTCTCACCTCTTTTTTCCCACCTAACCAATTACCTGAACAAGTCCTTCTCTTTGGGCCTAGTGAGTTCAGTTGCCGACGTGTTTTCTCTTGTCTGATATTTGTATCCTCTTATAATGGCGACAGGTATGCCTTCATCTGCTTGACCAATCACAAGCTCCGCTGCGGATGACAATTCATCAGCAATAGCAGTTTGTTTAATTCTCAGCACATATCCGAACAAATCTTTTTCTCCGCGCCTATCCCTTATTGGCTTGATCCCCGCCACGCCTATCGCCACGTTAATCTCACCATTCCTAAAGGGTCGACCATGAGTATCTGAAACAATCACAGCAACATCGCAACCTGTTAGCTTCCTTATTTTTTGCCTGATTTTTTGAGCTGATGCATTAGGATCTTTTGGAAGTAAAACTATGTTTCTTTCGCCTTCAATGTTTGACCGGTCCACTCCCGCGTTTGCGCAAATTATACCGTTCTTGGTCTCCGTTATTAGACTATTGCGACCCATGCGCACGATTTCTTTTGTCTCCCTGAGAATTGTCTCAACTAAAGCGGGATCTTTGTCGGTTTCGCGTGCTATTTTCGTCGCACGTTCCGATGGCGAGACTTCGTCAAGGTTAACGACGTTTCCCTCGGCTTTCGATACAGCCACATGAGTGATAACTACCACATCTTTCTCCTGTATGGGTATGCCTTGTTTTTCAGCAGCATTGCAGATTAATTCAGCTAAGTCATCCCCTTCTATTATTAAAGGCAAATTCTCAACAGCAATTATCTTAACGGAGTCCACAGTTACAAACCTTCACTTCTTATGTGTGAATGGCTAAGCCTGCAATAAAACTTATGTTTATCTACTTCAGAATAATGCCTTTCACATTTAACTCCTGGTCAATCAGCGTCAAGTAGTCTACATGGTGGTTCCGAGAAGTTTTAAAAACCATACTCGTTCTATACATTTATTCAAAAAAATTACTTCTCTGAAACGAGGGAACAGCCAAACTTGGGAATCGAGAACCTCAATCGCATTTTCACTCCTAAGCGAATCGCAGTCGTTGGAGCAAGCGACAGAGAAGGTTCCATAGGCGCCAAAATCTTCAGTAATCTAATAGGTGCAGGCTATAAGGGCGAAGTTTTTCCCGTAAACCCTTATAGGCAGAAAGTTCAAGGAATAACCGCTTATCCCAGCATCAGCAAAATCCCCTGCAAAATCGACCTCGCAGTTATAGCTACGCCAGCACACACAGTCCCACAGGTCACCAAAGAATGCGGAAAGGCTGAAGTTGGCGGAGTCATAATAATCTCAGCTGGCTTAAAAGAAACAAGCGGTAATGGCGCAAGCCTAGAGAAGCAGCTTATGGAACATCAAAAGAAGTATGGTATGCGCATAATCGGACCTAATAGTTTAGGCGTAATTAGACCGAAAGTCAATCTCTACGCCACTTTCGCCCATAAGCAAGCTCGCCCCGGAAAAATCGCATTCATCTCTCAAAGTGCCGCTTTATGCGCTTCAGCTCTTGACTGGGCTTCGGAAGCGCAGGTTGGATTCAGTGCTGTGGTTTCAACAGGTTCAATTCTTGATGTTGACCTAGGAGACTTAATCGATTATTTCGGGATTGACGCCCAAACTAGAAGCATCGTGCTCTATGTAGAATCAATAAAGAATGGTCGAAAATTCATGAGTGCAGCGCGGTGCTCCGCCAGAACCAAACCTATCGTGCTGGTCAAGGCTGGACGTTTCAAGGAAAGCATTGAAGCCGCGCTTTCTCACAGTGGCTCTTTAGGCGGAGAAGACTCAGTTTACGGCGCCGCTTTCAAACGCGCAGGGATCGTCCGTGTTGAGGCCATACGTGATCTTTTTAACTGCGCGGAAGCTTTGGCGATGCAGCCAAACCCTGCCAATCCGAATTTAGCAATAATCACCAACGCAGGAGGACCAGCCATAATGGCTACTGACTACCTCATTGCAAGAGATGGAAAACTCGCGAAGTTAAGCAACGAAACAGTTCAAGCATTGAAGAGTGTTTTACCATCCTACTGCAGCATAGCGAATCCAATTGACATTTACGAGGAAGCTACGCCAAACAGGTTCAGAAACGTGATGGAGATATGCCTGAAAGACCCTAACAACAGTGGCTTCCTTGTTATTTACACGCATCAGGGTGCCACAAAACCAGTTGACCTCGCAAATACAATAGTTGACTTATCAAAGCATACTAGGAAAC
>Ga0111168_113_pt1 | contig 14375 bp, 15 predicted proteins | sample DeeMarSeWOR28_12_FD_80261 | JGI IMG/M metagenome (GOLD analysis project Ga0111168, IMG submission 80261) | Crenarchaeota group-1 archaeon SG8-32-3 | reverse complement strand
TGCAGCAGTTGGCTGCCCAGCCGCTCCCAATCCACTATCAAAAAGCTACCCGTTCCCCTTTTGATTAAGCTCGCTAAGATTGAAGGAACCAGACCCATAATAGTCGGCGGCACCAAAGACTCTTCGCTCCTAACCATAGACGCAACAGCCGTAGACGGCACATTAAACATAGTAACAGGCAAGAAAGGCTGCGGCAAATCACACTTATCCAAGCTTTTAGTGGCAAGCCTAATCGGCTATAAGGCTACAGTGGTAATTTTCGATTTGAACGGCGAATATACAAACGTAGGTATGACTAAAGATGGAAAACGAAACATGTATTACGACAAAATCCACGCGTTAACCCCTTCACAAAACTTCAAAGTATCCCTTTATCAGTTACACCTAAACGTGGTAATGGGCATACTAATCCACGCTCTGCACCTGCCCGCAACGTCCTCCCGAGAGTTCAGGCGTCTCTGGAAAAACCTGAAAGAAAAAGGCAGCCTATCTCTGCAAGAAATGGGCGCGGCTATACGCGATTTAAAATGCAACCAGCACGTACGGGACGCCCTATCCTCTCGTTATCATGCTCTCGTCAACTCAGGCTTTTTTACCGACAACCCTGCAGAAGCCATGCTATTAGACGAGTGTCTGGTGAAAGCAAGAGACAAAGGCGGCGCTCTAGTCATAAACCTACGAAACACAAGCACTATAGATCGTCAAATAGTAGTTGAGTACGTCCTCGGTAAGCTTGTTGATTCCCTGCAAAGTTGGAAGCTGAAAGCCACCTTCCTATTTGCTGAAGAAGCACACCTTTACCTACGCGAAACCTATTGGGACGACATTGTCACAAGGATGCGACACTTCGGTATATTCACTACTTTCATAACAAACCAACCCGACACCATCCGGGAGAGCATCTATCGCCAAGCAGACAACATTTTCCTCTTCAACTTTACAAATGAACATGACTTAGACGTTGTAAGCCGCGCTGCCCGTGTAGACGCCGAGACTGTCAGATCAATTGCGCGTGATCTCCCACCGCAGCATTGTTTAACCTTGGGAAAAGTCGTACGAGATTTTCCAATAGTTGCGCGTGTTAGATCTTTAGATATGAAGACAATGGGTGAAACTAGACTGTTCTTCAAAAATATAAACTATCGTTTCCCAGTTTCTCCCTATTCCGCTGGAAGAAATGCCTGAAAGACTCTGTTAACTCGTATTGCTCCACCTCGTAGAAGGGAACCCACTTCAAATCGTCGGCGTCGCTTGCCGCTTTAGGTTTGCCACCCTTTGAGGTTACGAGATAGTCAATAATCACGTAATGATACACCACTGCGCCTTTTTCTCCTAAGCTAATATAGCTGACTACATCAACAAGCCGCGGGTTGTACACTTCCAGTCCAGTCTCCTCTTTGACTTCTCGGATGACAGCTTGCTCCGCAGTTTCGCCGAGGTCTACCAGACCGCCTGGAACACTCCATTTTCCTTTGCCCGGCGAGTTCTTTCTTTTTTCAAGGAGAATTCGCTCCCCATTGAGTATTATAGCACCGACACCTACAACTGGTTTTTTTGGATACTGCCTACTCAACGCTTTAACCTCTGGTACTATTGACTACTAGTAGCTTAAAACTTCTGGTTTAAACTTCCAAAATTCAAACAGGAAGCACACCGTGAAGATCATGCTGGCACCTGCGTCGAATCCTGACTCATATAATACTTTTCACGCATGTAATTATTTATTCAGGAATCTCCAAGATAGCACAATACCCACTGTTGTTAACACTAGAGCAAATAAGCCGACGTACGCGTATTGAAGCGCGAGTTGCGAGTAATCAATAGAGGAGTTAATCAGTAGCTGTCTCATGCCGTTCATTGTATAAGACAGAGGATTAATAGTTGCTACTGCTTGAAGCCATCCAGGCATTTGTTCAATTGGGAAGAATGCGCTGCTAGCAAAAGTTAATGGCAGATTCAGTAGGTTCATAACCGCCATTGGGGTCTCGATTCTTGTTGATCGTATGTTGATAGCAATGAATAGTGAAGAGAGACCCATGCATATCAGAAACAAGAATGCGAACACGCCGAGAATGTTAACGGCTGTGAACGCTGCGCCAAATTGAAAGCCGAGTGGAACCGCAATTATTAGTATTATTGAGGCTTGAAATATTGACCGCAAAGTTGCTGATAGCACTTTAGATAGTATTATTACTGCGCGTGACACAGGTGTGCTCAACGCTTTATTTAGGAAGCCTAAACGCCTATCCCAGACTACCGACATGCCGCTGAACATCGTTGTGAAAAGCGCCGTGAAAGCAATCATGCCTACAGCCATGAATGATATGTAGCTCGTGGTTCCGAATGTTCCTTGCATTATTGTGTCTCCTATGTTTGAGAAAAACCCTTGAAGCACAGTGATTTGTGCTGGTGTCAGTTGCAGCTCCGTTATCACTTGTGGAGGAATAGTTAAAGAGCTCGAACCAACTAGGCTGCCTAAGTTTAAAGCGTTTCCTAGTAAACCTAACCAAATTATTGGCTGTAATAGCGTAAGGATAAAAACTACTGGTGTTTTGTACCACTTTTTAAGTTCACGATTGGTTAAAGCCCAAAGACCGTGAAGTTTGCTTTTTGAAACGTTGTTCATTTTGCTCAATGTCTTCGCCTCGCCATAATCATTCTCTTTGCATAAAGCGAATCACCTGATTCTTCTGCGTCACGCATGGACTTGCCCGTATACTGCAAGTAAACTTCATTCAACGTTGGCTTAGTAAGTGAAAGCCGTGTAACAACATGCCCTTCCTTGCGTAATGATTCAATTATCAACGGAGCGGTTATTTCCCCGTTTTCAGACTTTATCCTGTATGAGCCGTTTTCCTTTTTAACTTCCTTCACATGATTAATTCTCTCTACAAGTTCTGTTATGTCAACATCTTCTTTGATGGCGACAGTGATTATGTCACCGCCTAAACTATCCTTTAACTCTGTAGGGCTCCCAACAACGATTATTTTTCCATGATCGATGATTGCAATGCGGTCGCAGAGCGCGTCTGCTTCCTCAAGATAATGGGTTGTCATGAAAAGCGTCATACCGAACTCTTTCTTCAACATTTTAATATAATTCCAGGTGGCGGCTCTAGTTTGAACATCTAAACCCAAAGTCGGCTCATCCAGGAAGAGCACTTTTGGTCTATTGATCAAACCGCAGGCGAGTTCCAGCCTCCGGCGCATGCCACCAGAGTAAGTCTGAACTTTCTTGTCTTTGAAAGCAGTTAATTCTACGAGTTCCAGAAGTTCTGAGGCTCGTTTCTTGGAGACTTCGCGCTGAATCCCGTATAAGTCTGCGCACAAAAGTATGTTTTCGTAGCCTGTTAAGTCTTCGTCAGCAGTGTACTCTTGGGGCACAACACCTATCGAATACCTGACTTGAGTGTTTTGTTTAGCGATATCGTAGCCCAGTATTGAGGCTTTTCCTTCTGTTGGCTTCAAAACGGTTATCAGCATGTTTATTGTCGTAGTTTTTCCCGCGCCGTTGGGACCTAGGAACCCGAAAATCTCGCCGTTCCTAACGCTGAAATCTATATGGTCAACGGCTACTAGGCTTCCATTGAAAACTTTGGTTAGGGCTTCAGCTTCAATTGCGTTGTTACTCATGTTTTTCACCTTTAATCTTGTTTTTTATTTCAGAAAGTTTTCTTGCTGCTTCATTCAAAACTTGGTTCGCTTCATCTATTGCTTGCTCAGAGAAGTCTTCCTGCAGCATGTTACCCAATTCAAAAAAAGCGATGGCAAGGTTCTTAACCGTCTCATTGATTTCCGCCTTTTTTTCGGGCGAGATTTTCATGAGAAAACTATCAAAGAATGGTGCAGGAAGAAAACCGACTTCATGTCTTAAATGCTTCCTGATTTTCTTCTGTTCAGCCAACAGTGCTTCGCCTTTTTCTGTTAATTCGTAACGTTTTAATCCGTTTTCCATTGGTAACTCTTTGACGTGACCGTTATCTTGTAGCCAAGCAAGCAAGGGGTAGATGGAGCCTGGACTCGGCTTCCAACAACCGCCCGTTTGTTCTTCAATGTCTGTCATTATTTCTGAGCCTGACATGGGTTTTTCGTTTAGGGCTTCAAGGACGCGGTAACGTATGAAACCTTTAGGCACCATGGCCGTGTGTCGCATCCAGTGTTTTACGTGAGGAAACATTACTTATCACTATTGACCTCAAATGTGATATCAAATGCGATATTTAAATTTACTGAGTTAAAAACAAAAAAAGTTCAAGTAACCACGGTGCCTACGCTTTCACCGTTAACGGCTGCTAAGATGTTCTCTGGTTTGAAACCGTTTACAACAATTAGTTTCATGCGGTTGTGTTTCATGATCTTGATTGCTTCTGGATCAATTACTTGGTGTATCCCTGCTTTATGCTTGCTCTCAGAAAAAACTTCAGTTAAGTCATCGAATGACAAATTATCCAGCTTAACTGCGTCACCATGCTTCCGTGGGTCTTTATTATAAACGCCATCTTGATCAGTGCCCTTAATCAGCAAATCAGCTTTAATACGTTCAGCCAGAAAGGCGGCTACAGTGTCTGTAGTGATCCCTGGCTTCAAACCGCCCATCACAAGTATCTTCCCAGTCTCGAGGCAGTCCCCTGCGTCGTCAAGCGCCACAACTACTTTCTCACAGCCTATCTCGCCGATCGTCTTGAGGAAAAGCTGGGCGAAAAGTCGGGAAACAGAAATGGCAACCTCATCCTGAACCTGCTCCTCAAGCCCCAACTTCTTGGCTATGCCAATGAACTCTCGGGCTAACGCTCCACCGCCGACAACCACAGCGACTTCATGCCCCTGTCTCTTCAGGGTTTGCACCATTTCAGCGTACTTGCTCATCAAGTCGGTGTTTACTGGCGAAGCCACAACTGAACCTCCCATCCTCAATACAATGCGCATGACCAAATCCGTCCTTTGCGTATTAATACGCCAACTTCAAGTTAAAATCTTTTAGGAAAACTATACGTGAATATTCATATTGAGGCGTATTTGGAGGCGGTTGAGAAATTTTTTTAGTGAATACAACACTTAAAGGATGAAACAGTATGATTTACACCGGAAAACTAACTGTTACTGCTTTGCCACCGTTCAGCTTCACCCTGAGCTCAAAAATCTTCGCTAAAGGTGACAGGCAAATTCGCAATTACAAAAATGGGCGGTTTTGGCAAGTAATAAATGGTAAAGAAAAGCTCATTCTTGCCATTGTAGCAGCAACGGGTACAGTTGACACGCCAGAATTGCAGGTTGAACTCAAATCAAACAAGAAGATTACTGCGGAAGACAAGAAAAAAGCAAAAGCCGCGGTGAACACCATTTTCAGCTTGGATTTAGATTTAGCCCCTTTTTATGAAACAGTTAAAGACGAGCAAGTGATGATAAACATAACTCGCAAGCTCTGGGGACTAAAAACGCTGGCGGCACTCACAGTTTTCGAAGCGCTGATAGATGCTATTATAGAGCAGCAGATTTTGATGAAAGTAGCTACAAGCATAGAAAACAGGATCGTCAATAACTTCGGTGATGTTTTAGACCTTAATGGCACTGTTTACTATGCATATCCGACCGCGCAGCGCCTAGCCAACGTCAGCGCAGAAAAACTGCGCCATTGCGGTTTGAGTTATTGAAAAAGCGAGTATATCACAGGAGTCTCAACGCTTATAGCTGAAGGCAAATTAGACTTAGAGAAGTTCAGAAGCTGCGAAAGTTCATAGCAAATAATCAGAGAAGACTTGACGAGATAAGAGGAATTGCCGTCTGGACTGCGGAGTTCACGATGCTCAGGGGGATCAGCGGCTGGAAGCTTTACCCGCTGAAGATTTAGGTTTAAGACGAGATATTTCACGTTACTACCGAGACGGATACTTGATCAAAGTGCAGAAGCGCGCAAAATCGCTGAATGCTGGGGTAATTGGAAAGGGTTAGCTGCGTATTACCTCGTTGTCGCTTCAAAGTTTGATATCGATGTCTAAGGTAATGGTTTGATGTAGGGCAAAGTTTTTAGGCTGTAAATGTGACCATGCAACACGGGTGGTTATTCTATGTTGGGCGGTCTGTTTGGCGTAGCCTCCAAAGATAATTGTGGAAGAGACCTGTTTTTCGGAACGGATTATAATACCCATCTCGGAACAGAAGTTGGCGGCTTAGCTTTACTTGATGGCGACGTAAAAATATTTTCTCATGATATCAGCAACAGCCAATTTAAGTCTGAATTCAGTAAATACTATGAAAAACTGAACGGCGTATTGGGCATAGGCGTCATAAGTGACGTTAACGAGGAGCAACCGATTAAATTCGAGACGAAAATTGGAAGTTTTGCCCTCTGCACAATTGGTTTAATTAAGAATTCGAGAGAATTGTATTCTGAACTTGTGGAAGCGGGAGCAACATTTAAAAGATCAAGCCAAAAGACGAGCACAAACATTCTTAGCCAAACAGAGATTGTTGGCGAATTAATATGCAGAGGAAAAAGTATCGCCGACGGCATTGAGAAAATGTATAGCAAAATCGTAGGATCGATATCTTTGCTTCTGCTTTCGGAAAATGAACGCGCAATATACGCGGCTGGAGATACTTTTCCTTTGGTAGTTGGGTTAAAAGAACAAAGCTGGGTAGTTGCTTCCGAGACGACTTGTTTCCCAAACTTGGGGTACGAAGTCGCCAAGTTTCTTGATTACCGTGAAATTGTCTCGTTTACTGAAAATGGTTTGAAGACGAGGATCCCGACAGCCGGTAAAAAGAGGTTCTGCCCGTTTCTCCATGTTTACTCAGGTTTTCCCGCTTCAGACTTTTATGGTATAAACTCTGAAATCGTCAGAGAGCGGTGCGGTGGTTTCTTAGCTGAGAACGATAATGTGAAAGCCGATATGGTCTTAGGCATCGCTGATTCAGGTCTACCACACTCAGTTGGATACGTTAAAAGAAAAATCGAACTAGCCAGAGAAAAAGTTCACACTCACATTTCAGAGTTCAATAGAGGCATAATTGACTCAAAAGAATTCGAAAAGCGAGTAAGAAGCGTTATGAATTTAGTTGCTCCCTTGAGACGCCCGCTAGTCAAATACACGCCCGGATGGGGCAGAAGTTACATTCCCCCTGTCCAAAGCAAACGAGAGCTCATCGCAAAATACAAGCAAGTTCCTAATCCTCAGATAATAAAGGGCAAAAGCATAATTCTTGTAGATGATTCAATTCGTAGAGGAACGCAACTGCAGAATCTTCTAAGAGACAAAATTTGGCCATTCAAACCAAAAGAAATTCATGGAAGAATAGCGTCTCCACCACAAATTCACCCTTGCATCTACGACTTAACAACCAAAACCAGCGACTTGGCCACTCACAAAAGTCTAGAAGCCACTGATCAAGACTTGGATTTGACCCAGTACCTTAATTCCACAAATCCAAACTACAAAATGATGGAAGAAGAAATAAGAAAACGTATAGGTTTCACTACTTTGCGTTTCCTCACGTTAGAAGAAATGATTAATGCAGTCATCGAAGCGCCAAACAACAAAAAATTGAGAAGAGAAGATCTCTGCACGTACTGCTGGACAGGTAACTTTCGATAAACAAAACATGTTTTTTCATTTCAAACGAAGAATGTTTAAATTACCATTTACCGCATTGACCTTGATAGAGCAAAATTGACAAACGGAACCAAAAAATTTCACTTCTTGGAAATGGACTGGGTAGTTTGCTTTCCAAAAAACGGTAACAAGGGAAAATACCTTGGCTACAATGTGCTGCTCATAGACAGAGAAAAACTTGGCACTGAAACTAAAAAACAAGTAACTCTAGAAGAAATCTTGGAAACTCCAAAATTTGAAAACAGTTACCCTCACACTATAGGTTATTATAAAGAGTCGTCAGGAGAAGGCGCAGAATTTACACCAGAATACTTAGAAATACGAAAAATAAGCAGTGTTGAAGATTTATGGCTGTTTTTAAACGCTTTGAACATATAAGAACCTAAAACAAGCGTTTTTTGCCAACTTTGAGTTGAAGAAGTCTGTTTATTCGTTTTCTTCCTCTACACGTTCCATTGGTTGTCCACAGCAGACAAGTATTCCAGCGCCACCCACAACAACTTCAACCGCGTTTCCACATATTTTGCAAACGTAAATCTCTCCAACATTAGTCATTCTTTCACCTCCAACTGAATATGCATGAATAGTGTCTTCGTAACTTATATTCTGCTTTTTTAAACTTTTAACAATAACTAGCACAATTGATTGTTTCTATTCTTAGAACATCGAGCATTTCTTGCAAGCTATCCCGCAAAATCTATTTAATGTCATAAATAAGAACGTTAATAGACGAGCTTTACCAACTCTTTTGTCTCTACTAACCTGCTCAATCGATTACTTTACATGCATCTGCCGATTCTTATTTCGTTTTTATTTTTTTGCCACATTTGTAGCAGAAAATTGCGTTATTTGGGTTTCTCTCTCCGCAACTGGAGCAAACTATTTTCTCTTTCTTAAGAGATTTTTGAATGTTTTCGCTTGCGGTTTGAAATGCAGCGTTTATTTCCTTTGCAGCTACTGAGAAGGCTTTCTCAAGTTCTAGGCTCATTTTGTTTAATGCTGCTTTTAGTTCATCTGAGGGACCGGGCACGTTTGCTTCAACGCCTTTTATTGTTTTGGCGCCGCATTTTGAGCAGAAGAGAGCATCTTCTGGAATTTTTTCACCGCATTTAGGACAATACGTCATAGATACTCACATATCAAGCAGATAAAGGCAGAAATTTAAACTTTATCCAATCAGGTTGTTTACTATCTTGAGTGAAAGTTCAGCTCGCCATGTTGTTACGAATAGGTTTTGGGTTTAATTTTGAAAAATCTTTTAATAACATGGGCTGTGACAACCATTAATCTGAAAAAGTGGTGATCGTGATGATTGAAATCCAGTTCACGAGGTTGCCAATTGAGGAGACTATTATAAGGCCACAAAACGTGCAAATTGAAAAGTACGGATCTTTGTCTCTCCATCAACGCTTAGATTTTTATATAGAGACTTTAACTAGAACGTAGGTGTGGGTATGTCAAACGAAGATGAACAGAAAAAAGACCGGTCAAAAATTTCACTGCGCATAGGCGATGTACAAATTGAATTTGAAGGAACTTCTGATAACATTCGAAAGCTTATGGACAAAGATTTGGTGAATTTCACAAAAGGCTTAGAAGCAACCAAAAAGGAGATGCCGCCTTTAACTGAACATGCTCCGAGAGTTACTGCAAAAACTCAAGAAGTTGCTCCAAAAATCTCGCAAGTTGCTTCTAGCGAAAAAACTGTGCCGCCACCCCAACCTAGCAAGCCTTCTATCACAACAAAACCTCCAGTCAAGGAATCGCGTTTTTTCTCTAAAGGGAAAAAACCTGAAAAAACGGGCAAAAAGAGATTTGGTTGGAAACCCGTGGCGATTGCGTTAGTTCTGATATGCATAGTGCTTTCAGCTGGTTTGGTTGCTGCATTTGCAGTTTACTTGCCAATGATAGACGACTTGGAATCTCAAGTAGCAGAGAGGGACAGCACCATCTCCTCTTTAAACTCGCAAGTTACTTCAGCGAACGCGCAACTTTATCTCCTTCAAACAAATCTCGACGAAAGCGAGAACACCATATTTAACTTGCAAGAGCAAAATGGAGTCTTGAGTTCGCAGATTGATTATTATCTTAACATAATCGCTATGAACGTAACGGGATATTTCTTTGTAGAGGAGCCTTTAATTGGGCAGAACGCAAGTGAATATACAGTTATCTTTCAGGAGATTTTTGAATATGCTGGATACGTCGCTGTCAGTGTTGAATCAACAAGCGTTACAACATACGTTGAATTACTTTGGTCCTATTCCCCAGTTACTTACAACCATAATGTTACTGTGGGTGGAAGCGGCGTTGCGTATTTTCCCGTCTTACCTGGACCCATAGAGATAAGAATCGGCAACACAGACGTATACACAGGTGATTTGCTCAACGCTACTGTAACAGCAGGCTATTGCTACTGATAACCTCCCTCACTTTATCATTCATGGGTATATGACCGTTCAACACCGAACAGAGTTCCAAGCGCGGAAAATCATTGTTTAGCCTTTAATTATGAACTTGTTCCATTCTTCTTCGGTCAAAGCCATGAACATCGACATACTAGAAATTTGTTTAATAGATCCGTGATACCAGCATCGACAGTATACAAATGTCAAGTTGACGCGCGCTTATTTATTGCAGATTTCTTCGTTTTCTGAGTAAAAGATATGTCAGTTTGAAACAGCGGTGGATCAGAGGCTAAACGCAGGTTCCAACGCAATCGAAGTCACTAGCTTCTCAGCCGCTTTTTCCTGCTCTTGAGTCCCGGTGATGGCAAGCCAGCAGCTCCCTTCTGCACCTGAGATGCCACCAGCCGAAATCAGTTCAGCAGTAGCGCCAGTTAAGAGTTGCACAGCTTCAATCTCAGTGAATACTTCACCTGGCGTTGGAAATAAACGGATGCCTTCAGCATCAGGTCTATTCACTTTCTCCGCCAGGCAGAATAAGTCTGTGGTTACGCGTTTCTCTAATCCTATGGGTATAATCAGCTGGACTCGGCGTCCCAAAACAGCTTGCAACGCCACGGCTATAGTGCCCGCTTTAGGGTGACCTATTAGAATAGCTGCCTGTTTTCTTTGCAGGTCCACGGCGTTTGCGCCTTTCAAAATCACGTCTCCTTCCTTGAGTTCGTCGATTACGTCAACTATGGTTTTGCCTTTTCTCCATTTACCCTTCGTTATTACCACGTCACCTGGAAACTTGCTTTCGTCACTCAGTCTTCCTTCGGAAGTTACTTCTAAAATAGGTGGCAAAGTGACCCCGCGGAAAAATCGCTTTCGAGAAAAATTATCGGTAACGCCGAGGGACTTTAAGATTTCTTCAGCTACGTATCCGTTTGTAGTGCCGGCAATAATAACTAAGGTTCCGTTTTTTAGGGCTTTTGTAACTGTTGGATGTGCAACTAGTGCTTTGGCAATTAAGCGTTTGCCCGCAGATGGGGTAACTACAAACTGCTTCACGGTCTCTTTCACTCCTTGAAATAATTATCGTATTATTAACTAATTTACACTAATAAGTTGCTGATTAGTTTTTTATGTTTACACTTTCTATTTTCTGATATGAGATAAAACTTTAGCCTGATGCTATTGTTGAGTATAACCATAACGTAATAATTCAATTATCCAGAGATCAAGCAAATTACTCTATTATGGATTTAAGCGTAGCCTGCCTTCTTTAGTCTTGGATAGATCTGATGACCCAAGCATCCTCCAGCTATTGCTTCGATAATAATCCTGGGGGACAACAAAATGAAATTAACACATAGGGCTACAGCTTCCTAGAGTCACTTTAAAGTCAAATGAACAGCAACATACAAATTTCAAACTACTTTTTTCTGCATTTAGCTTGGATGCTCAGTGGCGAATTCACCAATTCTTGTTGTCAAGAGTGTATTCTTGTGCTGACTGCAAAACTATTTTGAAATGGTCGGCACACATGCGTATAATACTTGGATGTCTAGTTAAGATGATAGGAGATTCAGTCAGAGATTTTGACGGAAAGAAATTTATTGTTGCTTCCTGCTCGTCAAAAACACCACAATTGCATACAAGCGGAGTGGTGCTGAACCATAACCTGAAATTTGGTTGTTTAAGCAAATTCAGGACATTTTCAGGAAATTTTATTTCATTCTTGGGTTTATGTGCTTCTATAATCACGTTGTACTTAACTTTTCTTGCCAAAGCTTTGTTGTATTCTTCATAACTATCATAAACGATTTGCAGCCATCGATTCAAAGTGGAGAGAATGCATGCTTCTCGTTGGACAACACCATGCTGACCTTTCATTACTTGCAATATTCTCTTTTTGCCCTCTATAATTCGAAGGTTGTAGTTACTTTTCTCAGGCGGCTCAATGCAGCACGGTTCTCTACTTATGAGAAAAATCTTTGCAAGTCTCTTTAATTCTTCACAATACTGAACCTTTTCAGCCAATAAGATTTGCAGTCCAACATTGAGAGGCGTGGCTTTGAACCTAAACGGCTTGGAAAGAATTTTTTCTGTCAATCCCTTTTTCTGTAACTCGGTAATTGTCCTATATAATACTGCGCTTGGAAAGTGTGTTTCTTTTTTAGCAGATGATAACAGAAGTTGTGTTGATAAGTTGTGACTACTCAAAGTTATTAAGCGCTAGGGCTAAAACTTGTCGATAAGTTTTTATGTACGGTTTAAATGTCTAAGATGGTTGCATTAAAACGATTGGACCAAGGTTGATTGAATGGTACGAAAAGCGCGAATTCGCTTAACAAGCACCGATTACCACAAGCTAGAAAACGTTTGTGAAGAACTGAAGGCCATAGCCAACAAGACAGGCGCGAAAATCAATGGTCCAGTCCCGCTTCCCACAAAACGACTCAAAGTGCCAGTTTTGAAAGCTCCGTCTGGTGAGGGAACACCAACGTGGGACAGGTGGGAAATGCGCATCCACAAACGACTAATAGACATAGACTCGGAAGAAAGAGTCATGCGACGCATCATGCGCATCCGCGTACCCGAAGAAGTCCACGTAACAATCGAACTTATCTAATTCTTGCGAACCTGTAACTTCAATGTAGCAGATTTTATCAATATATAATTATGTAAGAAGCCGCAGTCAGTACTACGCTTAATGCGAACGTCACAGCCCAAACAGTTTTGTTCCAGTTAAAAATTTTGTAGCCGTCAAGGATTCCAATGGGTATAAGATTGAAAACTGCAATGTATCCATTGATAAATGCGCCTGCAACAAAAACCCAATAAATAGGCGTGGGAACAAAAGCAGCAGCCAGAAATACGCTCGCAAAAATTATGTTTGTTATGGGTCCTGCAATTGAAATCTTACCGATGTCGTTGTTGCTGGCGGGTCCAGAAATCATAACTGCACCAGGGGAGATTATTTTGAAAAACACTGGTAATATCATGAAAACCGCAGTTAGAAGGCTACCCCACAGCGTTAGACGGAACTCAGCCCATAACCCTCGTTTTTGTGCGGTTATTTTATGAGCCATTTCGTGAACAAAAAAAGACGCGGTTAAAACGGCAGCTGAAGCAGAGGCAACAAGAATTAAATCTCCTCCAAAACCATCGGCCAAAAGCACATACGACACTCCAACGCCTATGACAAGTAGAACAGCAACTGCTAGGTGCTTAAGCTCTTTAGGGCTAAAGTAGACGTGTCCTGTGGTTCGGCGGGGTTGTCCATAAGTGACTTTGTACTCGTACGATGTGGGTACCTGAACTACCATGGTGTCTTCTTGTCGTTGCGCGCGGGCGAGCTCCATTCTGGGGCAGTTATGGTTTTCAGGCAAACGATGATCCGTGCAAAATTGGTCTCCACAGTAAGGACAACGAAAAGGAAGAAATGTTTCCTGCCCACATTTTCGGCATTTCATAGGTACCAAGCCATTTTCATGGTTAAAAGCGGTGTAGCCGTTTATATGTTTCCCTCCAAAAACCGACAGCTACCTCAATTGCAGGCTTTCGCAAATCCTTAAAACAGACAACCCCGAAAATAAAAGTCACAAACAAAAACAGTTACGAGGGGGATGTTGCCGACAGTTGCAGGCTTTCAGTTTCGTTCACGCATCAGATCTTCATTTAGGCTACTCACAGTACGGTCTGGAAGCTAGACGCCAAGATTTCGACAACGTCTTCGCTGAGATTGTAGATAAAACTATCGAGTTAAGACCTGAATTCATGATTATCGCTGGTGACCTGTTCCATCAGGCGCGACCCTCAAACGTGACACTGGAAAATTCAATACGAAGCTTCAAGAGGCTAAGAGATGCTGGAATCCCCGTGTTAACCGTGGACGGGTCGCACGACTCCGCACCCAACACAATAACAGGCACCATTTTATATCCGCTAGACAGCGCTGGCTTAATCTATCACTTGCCTAGACATGAGAATGCATGCTGGCGTAAACCTGGCTTCTGCTATGTATATGGAGTGCCAAACTTCCGCACCAGACGCAAAACCGAAGAGGCGCTTCCAGCTTTCATGATGCAAAACCCACCTGCGCCTGACCCCGAGGTCAGCAACATATTTGTTTTTCATGCTGCAGTGGATTTACCAAGCGTGAATCCACCGTACATTGAGGCTGAAATTCCACCTGAACTGTTACCAGAAGGTTTTGATTATTACGCTGCAGGTCACGTGCACAAACGGTTCACGGGAAAGTTTAAAACTGGGATTTTAGCGTACAGCGGCTGCACTGAAACCGTGAGCTACAACGACGCTGATCTGAAAAAAGGTTTCTTTAATGTTGAAGTAAACGAGGAAGGCAAGGTTT